>WNGA01001182.1_pt1 | contig 40686 bp, 32 predicted proteins | sample 5400061 | NCBI WGS metagenome assembly WNGA01 (sample SAMN13153366, study PRJNA577476) | soil metagenome | isolation source: 100 cm soil or saprolite under grassland replicate 2 | place: USA:California | collected 2016-06-15 | reverse complement strand
CCCTTCCACCCGCTCGCCTTTGAGATATGCGCACACGGTGAGGCTGCTATGTCGAACAGGCCCACCTGGCACAAATGACAGGTTCACTTCGATCAATTGCCTGCGAAGACTGTCACAAAGAACATGGTCAGAATGTAGAGAATTTGTTAAGATAGGTGTTGAATCCCCTTTCATCCCACCTGCGCTCAAGCCCTCATCTTATAGCACCTTCTTAGGCTATACACACCCCGTCTCGTAACGACAGATATGCCGGATACGTTGCATTTGCGCTATCGTTGTGAGCGGGACTAGGGAGAATGTGATGGAATCTGAGCCATCGAACTTGCTCCCCAGCGGCTTCCGTTATGAACTACACAAAGCAGTGACTGCAACCGACATCCACCTCTGGACCGGGCTCACCGGCAAGCGCCCACGCGCCCAAGGCGCCTCGGCGTTCGCACAGCGGAAGGCGGTGGCGCACCAGGTGGCGCCAGACGCTTATCTAACCGGCCTGGTTGTAGACACTGCCAGCTGTCTGGCGGCACGTGGCAGCCGCCTGAACACCGTGGGAACAACGGCGGAGACGCCGTCGACCTATAGCGCGTTGTGCGCGAACAGAATCCATACAAGGAGGTAGCGATGTCCACGCAGGAAGACGATGTAAAGGGCGGAATGCCACAGATGGATCGCAAGGTGTCGCGGCGGACCTTTTTGCGAGCGCTAGGGGCCTCGGCGGGCGGGGCCCTGCTGGCAGCCTGCGGCGTGACCACCCAGCCGTCGGGTGGTGTGCCAACCGCGGCCGGGGGCGGGGCACCGGCTGCCGGCGGCGCTACATCGGTCGCCCCGGCGGCGGGCGGGACGGCCAAGACGACGCTCGAGTTCTGGGCGTTCGCCGAGGAGCGCCTCAAGTTCGTCCGGGAATTGGTTAAAGGGAGCACCTGGACCTCGGCGCACCCCGACGTCGCGATCAACTTCCGGGTCTTCCCGTACAACGAAATGCACGACAAGCTGCTCGCCGCCCTCTCCTCCGGTGTCGGCGCACCAGACATCGCCGACGTCGAGATCTCGCGGTTCTCGCGCTTCATCAAGGGCGAGCGTGTCGGGTTCGTCCCGCTCAACGACCGCATCGGCGCCGAGAAAAACAATCTCTTTACGGCGGCCGCGATCGATCCATGGTCCTGGAAGGACCAGATCTACGGCCTCGGCAACGAGCTCAACACCTGCGTCCTGGCCTACCGCAAGGACCTCATGGACAGCCTGGGCGTCAAGACGCCCTTCGAAACCTGGGACGACCTGCGGGCGGCCGGCCAGAAGGTCGTGGCCGGCGGCAAGAGCAAGATGTTCGCCGTCCACGATCAGTCGTTCGGCGACTGGTATATGCTGGCGCAGAGCGCGGGCACGACCATGTTCGACGAGCAGGGCAACTACCAGGCCGACAACGACAAGAGCGTGACGGTCATGCAGTTCCTGCACGACCTTGTCTACAAGGACAAGATCGCCGGGATCGCCCCGGTTACGGGGACGGACAGCTGGGGTCCCCCCAACTTTTGGGCCGCCTTCCAGGCCGAGCAGTTCGTCTCGACCTGGGGCCCGCCCTGGCACATGGCTAACTTCCTGCTCAAGGTCGAGGATCAAAAGGGCAAGTGGACCGTGCAGGCGCTGCCGAAAGGGCTGGGCGACGGCAAGCCGACGGCGAACTTCGGCGGCACCGGCCAGTGCATCACCGAGCAATCCAAGAACGCCGACATGGCCTGGGAGCTGATCAAGCTGTGTAACCTGACCAAGGAAGGCGTGCTGGCCGACTTCAAGATCCGCACGGCCTACCCGGCCTACAAGCCGGCCTACGACGACCCGGCGCTCAAGGCGCCATCCGACTACTTCAGCGGCGCCAAGATCGGCGACCTCTATACGCAGATCGCGCCAGAAATTACACCCTTCCGCCAGTCGCCGGTCTGGCCGGAAGCCACCGACGCCATGACGCGGGTCGTGATCACGCCGGTGATGCAGGACAAGAAGGATGCCAAGACCGCGCTGACCGAGCTCAAGGCCGAGGTCGAGCGCTTGAAGAAGCAAGGCTAGTTCGTGCAGCCGATCTGAGACGAGAGAGATGAGATGACAGAACTTACGTAGTCGCCCTGCCCCCTCACCCCCGCCCCCTCTCCCACACGGGGAGAGGGGGAGAATCCGGCTCCCCTTCCCCCCATTGTGGGGGAAGGGGTTGGGGGATGGGGGGCAAAAGTGGGCCACCGCGTAAGTCCTGGAGATGAGAGATACGTAACCTTGTCTCCTGTCTCCTGTCTCTCGTCTCATAGGAGGTGACAATGAGCCTTCAGCGATCGCCCGAGTCGGCGCCAGCGCTCCGCGCCCGGGCACCGGAGCACACCAGATCTTGGTGGGCTCGCCACAATCACCAGGTCGCGCCGTATCTCTTCGTCCTGCCGTTCTTCGTGGTCTACGGCGTGTTCTTTCTCTACCCGGTGATCTCGTCGTTTATCTTGAGCTTCTACAAGGCGGTCGGCCTTGGCTCACGCACATTCGTCGGTGTTAGCAACTACACCGATCTCGTCCATGATCCGCGCTATCTGAAGGCCCTGAGCAACACTACGGTGTACACGCTGGCCAGCGTGTTTATTCTCAGCCCGCTGGCGCTGGCGGTGGCCATGGCCGTGCGCTCGTTTATCGTGCCCTCGCCGAACATGAAGAGCTTCTACCGGATGGCGTTCTTCCTGCCGCAGCTGACCTCGTTTGTCGTGATCGCCCTGATGTTCGCCCTGATCTTCGACACCGATTTCGGCCTGCTCAACCAGGTCCTGGCGTCGATTGGCCTGCCCAAGCTGGGCTGGCTGCGCGAGGTGGGCCTGGCGATGCCGTCGCTGGTCATGGTCGCGATCTGGACCTTCCTGGGGATCAACTCGCTGTATTTCCTGGCCGGCTTGCAGAACATCCCCGAGGAAATGAACGAGGCGGCAGCCATCGACGGCGCCACGCGCTGGCAGACGTTCTGGTACGTGACAGTGCCGCTGCTGCGCCCGACCATCCTGTTCGTGGTCGTCCAGGCGATCATCTTCTCGTACCAACTGTTCGACCTGCCGTACCTTCTCACGGGCGGCGGACCGTCGGATGCGCTGCTGACGCTGTCGCTGTACCTGTATCAAATTGGCTTCAGCCAGTTCAGCCTGGGCTATGCGGCGGCGATCGGCTATTCGCTGGCCATCATCGCCGTGGTGGTATCGTTGTTCCAGTTCGGGCTCTTCCGCCTGTGGGGCGAGGAGTAAGGAGGACAGCCATGGTCGGCAATCGAGCGCTGAACGCGCGTGTCTGGCAGGTGCTGGGCAATGCGCTGCTGCTCTTTGGCGTGCTTCTGATGGTGATGCCGTTTCTGTATATGGTCAGCGCCTCTTTCAAGCCGGGCAGCGAGATCTATACGATCCCGTTCCGGTTCCTTCCCGAAAATATTTACATCGGCAACTATCAGATCCTGTTCAGCGAGACCAACTTCGTGCGCTGGTTCTTCAACAGCACGGTCGTTGCGCTGGGGCGGACGATCCTAGCGGTGATCCTCTCGCTGATGGCGGGATACGCGTTCGCCAAGTTCGACTTTCGCGGCAAGAACATCCTGTTCGTGCTGCTGCTGGCGACGCTGACGCTGCCGATCTACGTGATCTTGGTGCCGCTCTACTCGATGGTGGTGCGCCTGGGGTGGATCAACTCGTACCCCGCGCTGATCCTGCCGTTCGCCGCGCAAGCGATCGGCGTGTTCCTGGCGCGCCAGTATCTGCTGTCGGTACCGGGCGAGATGCTGGAGGCGGCGCGGATCGACGGCGCGGGTGAGTGGAACATCTTCTGGCGGATCATTCTGCCGATCGCCCAGCCGGTGACGGCGACGATGGCGATCCTGTTCTTCAGCGCGGCCTGGAAGGACTTCATCTGGCCGCTGCTCGTTGTCAACGACGACAAGATGTTTACCGTCAGCCTGGGCCTGCCCAGCCTGATCGGTCCGTATGTACAGCAATATGGGGCGGTGATGGCCGGCTCGTTTATGGGCACGTTGCCGATCATAATCATCTTTCTGATCATGCAGCGGCGCTTCATCGAGGGCATCATGGCCGGCGCAATCAAGGGCTAGGGCGGATGATTCACCGGGGTCTATTTCGCGCTGTACGCCTCGGGTAGTGGGCGCCCGTGCGCGGTGTCGGCCGACTTCGCATGGTTCGAGTATCGGGCCGCGCAAACGCGCCCCGCTCACGCAGCGCAACGTTGACGATTACCGGGAGGATAGGATGTCAGTTTCTCGCTTCCCCAATGGCTTTATATGGGGTTCCGCCACCGCCTCATATCAGATCGAAGGCGCGGTCGCCGAGGATGGCCGCGCGCCGTCGATCTGGGATACCTTCAGCCACACACCGGGTAAGACGGTCAACGGCGATACCGGCGACGTCGCCTGCGATCATTACCACCGCTGGCAGGGCGACGTTCAGCTGATGCGCGAACTGGGACTGCAAGGCTACCGCTTCTCGATCGCATGGCCGCGGGTCGTGCCGGAGGGAACCGGACAGGTCAACGCGCGCGGCCTCGACTTCTACGACCGGTTAGTCGATGCGCTGCTCGAGGCAAATATCACTCCGCTCGTGACCCTGTATCATTGGGATCTCCCCCAGGCGCAGCAAGACCGCGGCGGCTGGGCCAACCGCGACACGGCCGACGCGTTCGTCGCCTACACCGATGCGGTCGTCCGGCGCTTGGGCGACCGGGTGAAGCACTGGATCACCCACAACGAGCCGTGGGTCGTCAGTTTCGTTGGCAACTACGAGGGTCGGCACGCCCCCGGCATCCAGGATCTGCGCACAGCGCTACAGGTCGCGCATCACCTGCTGCTCTCGCACGGGATGGCCGTACCCGCGATACGCGCCGGATCCGCGGGCGCGCAGGTCGGCATCACGCTCAATCTGTCGCCGGGGCGCCCCGCGAGCACATCGCCCGAGGACCAGGCCGCGGCGCGGGTCTGCGACGGGTATACGAACCGCTGGTTCCTCGACCCGCTGTACGGGAAGGGCTACCCCGAGGATATGGTTGCCCGCTTTGGAGCGGCAATGCCCCAGATCAATGTGGATGATCTGGCCCACGCCGCAGTGCCGACCGATTTCCTGGGGGTCAACTACTACTTTCCGACGATCGTGCGCGCGGCTGCGTCTGGCCATGAACCGCTTGGCTTCCTGGCGCTCTCGCCCGAGGAACTGGCCGCGGCCGGCCACGAGCTGACGGCGATGGGTTGGCCGATTGTGCCCGACGCCTTCACCGAGCTGTTGACCCGCCTGCACCGCGACTACGCGCCCAAAACGATCTACGTCACCGAGAATGGCGCCGCCTTCGACGACAAGGTGGTTGGCGGCGGGGTCCACGACCCGCGGCGGATCGCCTACCTGCACAGTCACATCGGCGCAGTGCGCCAGGCGATCGCGGATGGCGCCCCAGTAGGCGGCTACTTCCTCTGGTCGCTGATGGATAACTTCGAGTGGGCCTACGGATACAGCAAGCGCTTCGGCATCGTCTATATCGACTATCCCACGCAGACGCGCATCCCCAAGGACAGCGCCGCCTGGTACCGGCGCGTGATCGCCGCGAACGCCTTCGTCGACGCAGGCCAGTTGTAGGAGAAGGAGAACAGGCATGGCTGGTTGGCAATCGGGTGATGTCGAAGCGAACGGCATCCGCATGCACTACACCCGCACCGGCGGCGACCGGCCGCCGCTCGTGCTCGAGCATGGCGTCACCGACGACGGGTTGTGCTGGACCCCAGTCGCCGAGACGCTGGAGGCGGACTACGACGTGATCATGGTCGACGCGCGCGGCCATGGGCGATCGGATGCGCCGGCGACGGGCTATGACTCGGCCACGCAGGCGGCCGATCTGGTTGGCGTGATCGCGGCGCTCGGGCTGCACAAGCCCGCGGTGCTGGGGCACTCGATGGGTGCGGCGACGACGCTCGTGCTGGCCGGTAACTACCCGGATGTGCCGCGTGCGATTGTGCTGGAGGACCCGCCGGGCTGGTGGGTTGCAGCAGAGCCTGCGCCCGCGGAAGAGCCGGCTGTAACGAGTTCCACGATCTATGGTGGGGAGCGCGCCGATGAAGAGCGCCTGCTCGGTATGCAAGCTTGGTTCGCCGCACTTAAGCACAAGACGCGTGCGGAGCTGATCGCCGAGCAGCGCGCCGCGATGCCGAGTTGGTCCGAGGCCGAACTGGAGCCGTGGGCCGACTCGAAGCTGCGAGTCAGTTCGAACGCGCTCAACGTCTTCGACCCGAATACGCCGCGCTCGGTCGATTGGCTGGCAGTCGTGCGTCGCATCACGTGCCCGGCGCTGCTGATCACGGCCGACACCGACCGGGGCGCGATCCTCACGGAAGAGGGCGCCAATGCGCTGCGGGCGTTAGTGCCACAGCTCCAGATCGCGCACATCCTGGGGGCTGGGCATAATATCCGTCGCGAGCAATTCGCCCGCTTTATGAAGGCCGTGCGCGCCTTCCTCGCGGAGCAAGCCGCGCAGGCCGTGCCGTAGCGGGTTAGGGCAATAATCAATGCGCATACTCTATATCGACATCGATAGCCTGCGTCCGGATCACCTGGGCTGCTACGGCTATCATCGCCAGACCAGCCCGAACATCGATGCTCTCGCTGCGCGCGGCGTCCGCTTCGAGAACTGTTATGTTACGGATGCCCCCTGCCTACCATCGCGCACCGCGCTATGGAGTGGGCGCTGTGGCTTCCATACCGGCGTGGTAGGCCACGGCGGCACCGCTGCGCAGCCGTTCATTGAAGGGCCAACACGCGGCTTTCAGGATCTCTTCGGCAGCACAGGCTGGATGCGCGCGTTGCGCCAGGCCGGTTTCCGGACCGCCACGGTAAGCTCGTTCGGCGAACGCCACTCGGCCTGGCATTGGTACGCCGGCTACCACGAGGTCTACAACCCGGGTAAGATCGGACTGGAGGTTGCCGACGAGGTCAGCTCGCTTGCCCTGGATTGGATCCAGCGCCACGCGGGCTCAGACAACTGGTTCCTGCACGTCAACTACTGGGATCCGCATACGCCGTACCGGGTGCCCGGCACCTTTGGTAATCCCTTTGCCAATGAGCCATTACCTGCATGGTTAACGGAAGCGGTGTGGCAACGCTGCTGGGAGGGGTTTGGGCCACACAGCCCCCAAGAGCCGCACGGCTTCGGGGATGAGACTTTCCATCGACAGTACCACGGCAACCCCGACCAGATTGACTCGCCGGAGGTCATGCGGCGCTGGATCGACAGCTACGACACGGGCATCCGCTACGCCGATGAGCACATCGGCCGACTCCTGAACGCCCTAGCCGACGCGGGTGTCCAGGAGGAAATGATCGTCATCGTGAGCGCCGATCATGGGGAAAACCAGGGCGAGTTGAACGTGTGGGGTGACCACCAAACGGCGGATGTGATGACCTGCCGTGTGCCATTGATTGTCCGCCTGCCGGAACTGACCGATCGGCCAAGGGTGGATCGCGCCTTCTACTATCACTATGATTGGGCGGCCACGCTGATTGAGCTTGTGGGGGGCCAGGTACCGCCCAACTGGGATGGCCAGCCCTTTACCACCGCTTTTCGAGAGGGGCGTGAGGCAGGGCGGTCGTTTCTCGTCACCAGCCAGAACGCCTGGGCGTGCCAGCGCAGTGTACGGTTTGATCGGTACCTGTTGTTGCGCACCTACCACGACGGCTACAAGCAGTTGGAGCCGGTGATGCTCTGGGATGTGGCCGACGATCCGCACGAACAGCTTGATCTGGCGGCGACGCGCCCCGATCTCGTCGCGCAGGGGATGAGTCTATTAGCAGTGTGGTATGACAAGATGGCCTTGACGAGCCAGCACGACGTCGATCCGATGTTGACGGTGTTGCGCGAAGGCGGCCCATTCCATACTCGGGGCATGCTGCCGGCATACCTGGGCCGGCTGCGGGCGACCGGTCGTGCACAGCACGCCGAGCGGCTGGCCAGGCGACACCCCAACGAGGTGTAGCAGCGACGTAACTGGCCTAAGTGGATAAGTATCATCCTTCACCCGAAGGAGTTTCTGTCATGCGCCAACTGTTCTACGGCGTCGCATATTACGACGAATACATGCCGTACGACCGGCTGGATCACGATATCCGGTTGATGCAAGAGGCGCGGATCAATGTCGTCCGGATCGCCGAATCGACCTGGAGCACCCACGAGCCGCAGAACGGCGTGTTCGACTTTACCTCGGTCGACCGCGTCTTGGAGGCGATGCATCGGGCAGGGATCAATGTCATCGTGGGCACCCCAACCTACGCCGTTCCAACCTGGATGGTCAGTGAGCATCCCGACGTATTGGCTGTTACCCCGCAGGGACCAGGGCGCTATGGCGCGCGCCAGATTATGGACATCACCAATCCGACCTACCTGTTCTACGCCGAACGAATCATCCGTACGTTGATCGGGCATGTCAAAGACCATCCGGCCATTATCGGTTATCAGACGGATAATGAGACCAAGCATTACCACACCTCTGGCCCTAATGTTCAGTTACTATTCGTGAAATACATCCGAGAAAAATTCCGAACCCTGGACAATGTCAATAAAACATTCGGGCTGGATTATTGGAGCAACCGGATCAACAGCTGGGAGGATTTCCCTTCGACGATTGGAACGATCAATGGCAGTTTAGGCTGCGAATTTGCCACATTTCAACGCAAGTTGGTCACGGACTTTCTCGCCTGGCAAGTGTCGATCGTGAACCAATACAAGCGTTCCGACCAGTTTGTGACGCAGAACTTCGACTTGGAATGGCGCGGGTATTCCTACGGCGTCCAACCGGACGTGGACCATTTTGCCGCATCCAAGCCTTTTGATATTGTGGGAATGGATATCTATCATCCGTCACAGGACGCATTGACCGGGGTCGAAATAGCATTTGGCGGAGACATGGCCCGTTCCTTGAAAGGAACCAACTATCTAGTCAGCGAAACCCAAGCTCAAGCGTTTCCGAACTGGGTGCCATACCCTGGCCAGCTGAGATTGCAGGCGTTCAGCCATCTGGCGTCCGGCGCCAACATGGTCGCGTATTGGCCCTGGCATTCCATTCACAACTCGTTCGAGACCTACTGGAAAGGCTTGCTGAGCCACGATTTCGAACCGAATCCGGTATACGAGGAGGCCAAAACAATTGGAAGGGATTTCGAAAGACTTTCGTCTCATCTAGTCAATCTCAAGAAAACGAACAAAGTGGCCGTTCTGGTGAGCAATGAATCGTTAACGGCAATGGAATGGTTCAAATTGCCTGGTTTGAAGAAAAATTACAATGATGTCGTACGGCTAATGTATGATCAGCTGTACAAAATGAACATTGGGTGCGATATGGCCCATCCGTCTAGTGACAATCTCGAAGAGTATACGCTGCTGATCGTTCCGGCACTATATGCAGTCTCCGATAGTCTATTGGAACGACTGAACGATTTTGTAAAAAATGGCGGCCATATCGTCTATTCCTTCAAGAGCGGGTTTGCCGATGAGCACGTCAAAGTGCGAACGGTGCGTCAGCCGGGCATTATCAGCGAAGCCTGCGGCATCTCTTACAGCCTGTTTGTCGAACCGAAAAACATTTCGCTTAAGGGCGACCCATTCCAAGTGGGCAAAGAGCACAATGCTATTGAAACTTGGATGGAACTGATCACACCCACAACGGCGGAGGTGCTGGCGTATTATGACCATCCACATTGGGGGAAATATGCGGCGATCACCGAAAACCGTTACGGTAAAGGCATGGCGACCTACATCGGATGTATGACAAGCGCCGCCATCATGTATAGAGTGCTGGAACATACTGTGAAGCAAGCCGGTTTATGGGGCGCCGACCAGGAGTTATCTTTTCCGCTTATCACCAAGTCAGGAATCAACGAAAATAGTAAAGTCGTTCATTACTACTTTAACTATTCCGATAATCCTGGCTCGATCATGTATCCATATCAGCATGGATGGGAATTGTTAACGGATACACGGGTAAGTAGGGGTCAAGTGAAGCATATCGATTCCTGGGGTGTGTTGATTATCGAGGACCAATAATGCTATCGTGTTTTAAATTACAGCAGGAGAATGAAGGGAGCCTCCATCCTTGAGCACTATTCTGGTTGGCTGCGGCCAAATAACCTGGACCAGATTTACATCGAAAGGGGCCGAACGGCTTGCGCCCGAGGAGCAGATTCTGGCCGAGATCGCGCAGGCTGGCTATGACGGCGCGCCTGCCGGCCCAGAGGAGGGCCGCTCGCCGCAGGAAACCATAGCGCTCTACGGTCGATACGGGCTGCGACCGGCGCCAGGCTATGTCGGTACGGCGTTCTGGAACAAGCAGCGGCGTGGCGAGATCCTCGAGCGGGTACGGCGACATGCGTTCTTTTCGCGCGATGCCGGTTGCACCGAGCTGTATGTAGCGCCGGGTGGCTTCGACTACGTGACGCGCGGCGGCCGGACGCGCCGCGAGACGGCGGGCCATGTCCGTCCGGAGGACAGCCTGACCGATGATGAGTTCCAGATCTTCGGCGAGACATTGAATATGGTCGGAGAGATCACGCTGGCCGAAGGCGTACGGAGTTGCTTTCATAATCACGTTGGGACGGTGATCGAAACGCGTGAGGAGGTCGATCGCTTGCTCGCGCTTACCGATCCGAGCCGGGTCTTTCTCGGCCCTGACACTGGACACCTCGCCTGGGCCGGGGCCGACCCGGTCGCGTTTTGCCGCGACTATGCTACGCGGATCAAGACCCTGCACCTCAAGGACATCGACGCCGCGGTGCGTGATCGAGGGCGCGATGCCGGCTGGGATTACGACATCTTCACCAAGCACGGCGTGTTTGTCGAGCTCGGCGAGGGCTGTGTTGACTTTCCGGCGATCTTCGCCATCCTGCGCGACGTGGACTTCTCCGGCTGGGTTATCACCGAGACGGACGTTACGCAGAAGCCAACCGCGCTCGAAAGCGTGACGGTCAGCCGTGCCTATCTTCGCGGCCTGGGAGTATAACGGGAGCACAGCATGACACAGTTTCGCGTCGGTATCATTGGGTGTGGTCGCCCGTGGAAGTCGCAGGGCGCCTCGGGTTTCGGGATGTCGAACTTCCACGCTCAGGGCTACACCGCCTCGCCTGACACGACGATCATCGCGCTGGCGGATATCAACCTCGACAATGCGCGGGCGTTTCAGGCCGCCCACGGCGGCGAACGAATCTACGCCGACTACCACGAGATGCTGGCACAGGAGCAGCTTGACATCGTCAGCATCTGCACCTGGCCGCACCACCACGCGCCCATGGTCATCGCGGCGGCCGAAGCGGGCGTCAAGGCGATCCACTGCGAGAAGCCGATGGCGCCCTCGTACGCCGAGGCGCTGTGGATGGTCGGCGTGTGCGAGAGCCACGGCACGCAGCTTACCTTCAACCACCAGCGGCGCTTCGGAGCACCCTTCCGCGCGGTGCGCGATCTGCTCCGCTCGGGCGCGATCGGGCAACTGCAGCGGCTGGAAGGCACCTGCGATAATCTGTTCGACTGGGGCACACACTGGTTCGACATGTTCGGCTTCTACAACGACGAAGCTGCGGTCACGTGGGTGATCGGCCAGGTCGACTGGCGCGGCGGATCGACGATCTTCGGCGTCCCAGTAGAGGGCCAGGGGATCAGCCTGTTTGCATATGAGAACGGAGTGCAGGGTCTGCTGCTGACCGGCCTCGGTACCGAGCGCAAGCTGGGCAATCGGCTCGTCGGCAGCGATGGCGTGATCGACGTGACTCTCGGCTCAACGGCGATCCGCGTCCGGGGAAAAGGGGACGGCGACTGGCGTGACATCCCGGTTGCCGCTGATGAAAGTGAGAGTTTGGGCGAGGTGGTGAGCCGCGGCGTGCTCGATCTGATAGACGCGCTCAAGACCGGCCGCGAGCCGGAGCTATCGGCGCGCCGCGCGCTGCGCGCAACCGAGCTAATTTTCGCGACGTACGAGTCGAGCCGGCGGGGCGGGTGCATCGAGTTGCCGCTTGAAGCGATCGAGTCGCCCTTCCCAAGCTTAACGACGACGCAAAAGGAGCAGGTATGACGAGCAATGTGGAGACCTCAACGGCAGCCGATACAGAAGCGCGCATCGACGCGCTGCTGGACGCGATGACCACGGAAGAGCAGGTGGCCCTGCTGGCTGGCGCCGATTTCTGGACAACCGTTCCAATTCCGCGGCTGAACATTCCCGCCCTGAAAGTCACGGACGGCCCTGCCGGTGCTCGTGGCGGTGGCGCATTGGTCGGCGGCAAGAAGACCGCCGCGTTCCCGGTCGGCATCGCCCTGGGGTCGACCTGGAACGTGGACCTCCTGCGCGAGGTGGGTCGCGCCCTCGCGCAGGAGGTCCGCGACAAGGGCGCGAGCGTGTTGCTCGCCCCCACCGTCAACCTGTTCCGTAGTACCCTGAACGGCCGCAACTTCGAGAGCTACGCGGAAGACCCGTTTCTGACCGGGAAGCTCGGGGCCGCGTACATCGCCGGGCTCCAGGCCGAAGGCGTCGCCGCGACCGTGAAGCACTACGCGGGGAATGAGTCCGAATACCAACGGATGACGATTAACAGCGATATCTCGGAACGCGCGCTGCGCGAGCTGTACCTGCTGCCATTCGAGCTGGCCGTCAAAGAAGGCGGCACCTGGGCGGTCATGAGTGCCTACAACAAGCTGAATGGCACCTACTGTAGCGAGAATCTGCGACTCCTGACCACGATTCTGCGGCAGGAGTGGGGCTTCGACGGCCTGGTGATGAGTGACTGGTTCGGCGCCCACTCCGCAGGCGAGAGCGTGCGCGCCGGGCTCGACCTTGAGATGCCCGGCCCGGCCCGTGCGCGGGCGAGCCTGCTCGCCGAAGCCCAGGCCGAAGCGGCCACACGCGCCGCCGTGCGGGTGGCCACGCGCAACGTGCTGCGGCTGATGCAGCGTACGGGTACGTTGGATCATCCGCGCAATGTGAGCGTGGAGGCGGAGTCAAATCTCGAGCATCCGGAGACCACCGCGCTGATCCACCGTGCGGGTGCGGAAGGGATCGTGCTGCTCAAGAATGAGGGCGGCCTGCTGCCGTTTCCCGCCGAGGCCACCGTGGCCGTGGTGGGCCCGAACGCCGCTACCGGGCAGGTCATGGGCGGTGGCAGTGCGCAGATGAACGCCCATCGGCGCGTCTCACCATTGGAAGGATTGCGCGCCGCGCTAGGCGACGAGCATGTTACGTACGCGGTCGGATGCCACAACGACAAATACCTCCCCGTCCTCGATACTCCGGTCCGCATCACCTATCGCACGCCCGAGAGCGGCGAGGTGCTAGGCCAGGAGGAGAAGCCGAGTGGGCAGGTTCAGTGGTTCGATCTGCCCGAAGGGGTGCCTGCGCGCTTTCGCGCGACCCTCACACAGGACCTTCAGGTCGCCGAGGATGGGACGTACGAGTTCAGTCTGATCAGCTCGGGTCCTAGCCGCCTGCGCATCGACGGCGAAGATCGGCTGGATAACTGGACCGACTGGAAGTTGGGCAGTGGCTTCTTCGGCTTCGCCAGTGACGAGGCGCACGCGACCGTCCACCTGGCAGCCGGCCAGCACACGGTCGAGGTGGAGTACGAGTCGGTCGCGGGCGGCATGCTCGGCGGTACCGTACGGGTCGGTTTCCGCAAGCCACTTCCTGACAACAGTATCGAGGAAGCCGCGAACGTGGCGGCACAGGCGAACTATGCGGTCGTGTGCGTTGGCACCAACGGCGAATGGGAAACGGAGGGCGAAGATCGATGGGGCCTGACACTGCCTGGCCGCCAGGATGAGCTCGTCCAGGCCGTGGCACGCGCCAATCCGAATACCATCGTGCTGCTCCAGACGGGCGGCCCGATTCTGATGCCGTGGCTGAGCGAGGTGCGGGCCGTGGTGCAAGGCTGGTTCCCCGGCCAAGAGGCGGGCCACGCGTTCGCCGACGTCCTCACCGGCAAAGTAGACCCGGCTGGCCGGCTGCCGCAGACCTTCCCCGCGCGCCTGGAGGACGATCCGACCCATCCCGAGCATCCCGACCGCCAGTATCCTGGCGAAGACGGGCACGTCGAGTACCGCGAAGGCCTGTACATCGGCTACCGCCACGTCGATCGCGCGAGCCTAGCGCCGCTGTTCCCGTTTGGCTTCGGCCTCTCGTACACCACCTTCGCGCTGGGTGAGCCGCGGCTGGGTAGGGATACCGTGGAGCCTGGCAGTGAGATCAGCCTCACGCTTCCCGTGCGCAACACTGGCGAGCGCGCCGGGCAGACCGTCATCCAGCTCTACGTGCGCGACGTCGAAGCGCGCCTTGAGCGCCCGAGCAAGGAGCTGAAGGCCTTCGCCAAAGTGGCGCTGCAACCGAACGAGATGCAGGACGTGAGCTTCACGCTGGACATGCGCGCGCTGGCCTACTACGACGACACGCGCCAGGCATGGGTGGCCGAGGCGGGCGACTTCGACCTGCTCATTGGGACCAGCAGCGCCGACTTGCCTCGCACTGCTCGCGTACATCTCGGGCATGAGTGGACGCAACCCATAACCAGCTCGCCGGTGGTGAGCTAAGTTCTACGGACAGCTTTGCGCTCCTGACGTGATGAAGGAGTATTGATATGGCTGGTCACCAGTCACGCTATAAAGATCCATCGGCACCGCTCGACGAGCGGGTCGAGGACCTGCTCGACCAGATGACCCTGGACGAAAAGATCGCGCAGCTCGGCTGCCTGTGGAGTACCCAGCTCGTGCGTGACGACACCTTCGACGCGGATTTTACGGCGTCCAAGATGCCGCACGGCATGGGCCAGATCACTCGGATTGGCGCCTCCACTGGTCTCCACCCACGGGAAAGCGCGGCTCTGATGAATGCGATCCAACGGGTCGCCGTCGAGCGTACCCGCCTGGGCATCCCGATCTTCGTCCACGAGGAGTCGGTCGGCGGCTTTTGCCACCGTGATGCAACCGTGTTTCCCCAAGGGATCGGCCTCGCGGCGACGTGGGACCCGGCGCTCGTCGAGCGCGTGGCCGAAGTGATCCGCGAGCAGATGCTAGCGGTGGGCGCCCGGCTCGCGCTCGCGCCCGTGCTCGACGTCGCGCGCGATCCACGCTGGGGCCGCGTTGAGGAGACCTATGGTGAGGATCCGGTCCTGAATGGGACACTCGGCGCAGCCTACGTGCGGGGTCTTCAGACCGATGACTTACGCGCCGGTGTGGTGGCCACCGGCAAGCATTTCCTTGGGTATGCGATGTCGGAGGGCGGGCGCAACTGGAACCCGGTGCAGCTGGGGCCGCGCGAGCTGCGCGAAGTGTATGCCGAACCGTTCGCCGCCGCCATTCGTGATGCTGGCCTCGCCGCGATCATGAACTCGTACGCGTCGGTCGATGGCGTGCCCTGCGCCGGGAGCCCGGCCATCCTGACTGACCTGCTGCGCGGCGAGTTGGGCTTTGCGGGCGCTGTCGTCGCCGACTACTGGTCGATCCCCCAGCTCGTGCGTTTCCACCGTGTCGCCGCCGAACGCGGCGCGGCCGCTGGGCTGGCCCTCTCGGCCGGACTGGATATGGAGCTTCCGGCGACCGAGTTCTACGGTGAGCCGCTCAAGGCCGAGGTCGAGGCCGGGCGGCTGCCAACCCACGTCGTGAACACGGCAGTCCGCCGCGTGCTCCGGATGAAATTCCAGCTGGGCCTTTTCGAACACCCCTACGTTGATCCCGAGGCGGCCAGCCGGCATTTCCAGACTCCGGATCAGCGTAACCTGGCCCGCCAGGCGGCCGCGGAGTCGGCGATCCTGCTCGCTAACGACGGCACGCTGCCCTTGACACCAGCTCTGAAACGTATTGCTGTGATTGGGCCGGGCGCCGACGACCAGCGGCTGCTGCAGGGCGATTATCACTACCCGTCACACCTCGAAAGCATCTACCTGGCGTCACAGTCCGACACCATGAACATCGGGGAGGAAGCGCTCGTGCCGACCGCCGGCGGTGCATACGCGCCTGGCCCACATTTCACCCCGCATGTCACGCCGCTGGCCGGCCTGCGGGCCGCGCTAGGCGACAAGGTCGAGATCCACTATGCGAAGGGCTGTGAGGTGTTGGGCGACGATCGCTCCGGCTTCGACGCGGCCGTCGAGGCTGCGCGCGATGCGAATGTGGCGATCGTGGTGGTCGCAGGCAAGAGCGGGCTGCATCGCCCAGTCACGGTGGGCGAGGGGAACGACGCGACCAATCTCGATCTCACCGGCATGCAGAACGAGCTGGTCGAAGCAGTGGCAGGCAGTGGTACGCCACTGGTGGTGGTCGTGCTCAGCGGCAGGGTGCATACGCTTACGCGTGTCGCGGCGCGGGCCAATGCCTTGATCCAACTCTTTCCACCGGGCGAAGAAGGTGGCAACGGGCTTGCGGACGTACTCACCGGTGCCGTCAATCCAAGTGGCCGCTTGCCGGTGACGCTGCCGCGCATGGTCGGGCAAATACCAATCTACCACGGCTACCGCGCCGGCGGCGGCCGCCCGATGTTCTTCGACGACTACACCGACTGCCCACCGACACCGCTGTTCGCCTTTGGCCATGGGCTGAGCTACACCAGCTTCACGTACTCCAACTTCACTGTAAGCGCAGCTACGACGGCCACGCCGATCGAGATCTCAGTGGAGGTGTGCAACGTCGGGCAGCACGCGGGCGACGAGGTCGTGCAACTCTACTTTCGTGATAACGTCGCCTCGGTGGCGCGGCCTGACCAAATACTCATCGGTTTCGCGCGCGTGCGCCTCGATCCCGGCCAGACCAAGCGTGTGACCTTCACCGTCCATCCCTCGCGGCTGGCATTCTACGACCCACACATGCGCTTTGTGATCGAGCCGGGTGCATTCAGCTTCAGCGTCGGCGCATCGGCGGCCGACATCCGCGCCGAGCAGGTCGTCGAGTTGCGCGGCGAGGTCGTCGAGTATCGCCAGCGCGAGATCGTGGCGAGTGGGGTAGCGATCGAGTGACGGATACTCGTATCGCCATCATCTGTACAACTCTTGCGTATCACGTATTGCGTAGTGCGTATGCTGCTTATGCAATACGTGATACCCAATACGCAATACTTGGTATAAGGAGATGGCATGCTCGCCTACCCCTGGCGCGAGGTCGAGATCACGCTAAAGGCCGAGCGTGACTACCCGAGCCCGTATACCAACCTAGAGGTGTGGGTAGATTTCAGCCATGATATGGGGGTCAGTCTGCGTCGCCCGGCCTTCTGGGATGGCGGGCGCACGTGGAAGATACGCTTTGCCTCGACCATCCCCACAGGGCACTGGACATGGCGCAGCTTCAGTTCTGCCGAGGACAACGGCCTCGCGGGACAGTCGGGCAAGCTCATATGCGCAGCCGGGCCGCCTAGTGATCACCGCTTCGAGCGGCGTGGTTTCTGGCGCATGTCCCCCGGCAGCCGCAATCTGGTCCATGCCGACGGCACACCCGCGCTACTTGCTGCCGACACCGCTTGGGCGCTGCCCTGGCGCGCCACCGAGGAGCAGTGCCAAGTGTATGCCGCCGATCGGCAGGCCAAGGGCTTCAACGCCGTTCTGCTAATGAGCGTGCAGCCGGATATGCGCGCCCGCGGCCCACGCGACCGCACCGCCGACGAAGGCTTCGACGTGGGATTCGAGGATCTGTCGAGTGGGCATATTAACGAGCTAAACCCAATCTACTTCCAGTATCTGGACAGGCTGATCGCGATCCTCGTGGAGCATGAAATTACCCCGGTGCTGCAGCCGGTCTTTATGGGCTTCGGCTGGAAGGGCCTGAGCGTGGCGGGGCCGGTCGTGCCGCCCGCCGAGTACGCTCGTTACTGCCGTTATCTGGTGGCTCGCTACGGCGCCCGCCCCGCGATCTACCTGGTTGGCGCCGACGGCTCGGGCTACGAATCGCAGGTATCAGTTGGCGGCGAAGAGATCAGGCGATGGGATGCTTATGGCCAACCAGCGGGCATTCACTACCGCCCGCACGCCGACAACCAGGCCCACCAGGATGCTCCCTGGTTGGATTTCCAATGGTGTCAGACGGGCCATAGGGGTGAGCATGTTCCCGAACGTGTGGCCGATATGTGGCGTAACGCGCCTGCAAAGGGCGTGGCGAATGGGGAGCCAACCTATGAACGCGGCGGCGCGGCAGGGCATGCGGTGGGCTGGTGGCAGGGCCACGAGGCCTGGTGCAACCTCTGCGCTGGCGGCACCATGGGCGTAGTCTATGGCGCGGGCAGCCTGTGGCAGTGGCGGCTCCACCGCGATGAAGCCGGCCACGCGGAGTATTTTCTGGCCGAGGGCGCCGGCTGGCGCGAGGCCCTGGATTTCGAGGGATCACGCTATGTCGGCATGATCGCGCGCATCCTGGACGGATTACCGATTGCGGACATGACGCCGAACTGGCAGGTGACTCTCGGGCGGCGCGGGCTGCTGGTGCCAGACAGGCTGTACATCGGCTACACCGAGGAAGGCGGCCCGCTCGAGCTCATGTTCGGGGAGCAGGTGCCGCAGCGCTACCGCGTGGTGGACCCGCGCACAGGTGCGGTGCTGCGCAAAGGAACACGCGCCTCGGCCAACGAGTGGATCCCCGATGAAGGCGGCGGACCGCGTGTGTACATTTGTTGCGACGAGGGCTAGTCGTCGGTCGCGAACAGCCGCATTTGGCGGTTACTCATCGGTCGATATGAGTGTAACCACACTACTGATAATAAGAGGAAGGTATGAGCACACGTTCGCTTGCCGGCATGCCAGCGCCCCGCGATCTGCTCGTCAACATACCCCGCCTGGTTTCGGCTACTACACCTACAAACCCGACGCGAGCATCCCCGAACAGCAGGTTGCCTTCGATACCTCGGGCCACCGTGGCTCGTCGCTCCAGACCTTGTTCAACGAGGATCACATCCTGGCGATCTGCCAGGCGATCGCCGAGTGGCGGCGCACTCAGCGAATCACAGGCCCGCTGTATCTGGGTATGGACACCCACGCCCTGTCCGAGCCGGCGCTCGCCACCGCGATCGAGGTCTTCGCCGCCAACGGGGTGGACATCTTTGTCCAGTCGGACCTGGGTTACACCCCCACGCCAGCGGTCTCGCACGCGATCCTGACCTACAATCACGGCCGCGCTTCTGGTCTCGCCGATGGCGTGGTGATCACCCCCTCGCACAACCCGCCCGACGACGGCGGCTTCAAGTACAATCCGCCCTCGGGCGGGCCAGCCGACACCTCGACCACCGGACAGATCCAGGATCGTGCCAACCAGGTTCTGCTCGGAGGGATGCAGGAGGTTCACCGCATACCCTTTGCGCGAGCGCTTACGGCCGACACGACCCACATGTATGACTATGTCGCGCCCTACGTGGCCGACCTCCGCCACGTGGTTGACATGGAGGCGATTACCACAGCACATCTCAAGATTGGTGTCGACCCGATGAGCGGCGCATCGCTGCCCTTCTGGGCGCCGATTGCCGAGAAGTATGGACTCGACCTGAATGTGATCAACTCCTATGTCGATCCGACCTTTGCGTTCATGACATTGGACAAGGACGGAAAGATCCGTATGGACTGTTCGTCACCCTACGCAATGGCAAGCCTGATCGGGCTCAAGGATCGATTCGACATCGCGTTCGGCAACGATCCGGACAGCGACCGTCACGGTATCATAACGCGCAGCGCCGGCTTGTTGAACCCGAACCACTACCTCGCAGTCGCCATCTCTTACCTGTTTCAGCATCGGCCGCACTGGCGCGCGGACGCGGCGATTGGCAAGACGCTGGTCTCAAGCTCAATGATCGACCGGGTGGCGGTGCAGCTCGGCTGGCCTCTGGCCGAGGTGCTAGTGGGTTTCAAGTGGTTCGTGGATGGTCTACTGGACGGCTCGTATGGCTTCGGCGGCGAAGAAAGCGCCGGGGCATCGTTCCTGCGGATGGACGGCGGAGTCTGGACGACCGACAAGGACGGCATCATCCTCAACCTGCTGGCGGCCGAGATCACCGCCAAGACCGGGCGCGACCCCGGCGAGCACTATCGCGCGCTGGAGGAGCAGTTCGGGCGCTCAAGCTCCGAGCGGGTGGACGCGCCGGCGAGCCCGGCCCAGAAAGCGGTGCTAACCAACCTATCGCCTAATCTGGTGGCGGCGACAGAGCTGGCGGGCGAGCCGATTATCGCCAAGCTCACGCGCGCCAGGCAACAATGCGCCGATTGGTGGGCTGAAGGTAGTGGCTGAGAATGGTTGGTTCGCGGCGCGGCCGTCCGGCACAGAGAACATCTACAAGATCTATGCGGAGAGCTTCAAGGGGCAGGAGCATCTCGCAGCAGTTCAATCCGAGGCCCAGGCAATCGTCAGTACGACATTACATGCGGCGGGCGTGTAAGCAAGGGCGTCCGTGCGAAAAGCGGGGAAGCTCCCTGGTGAATGAACTGAATCGTCGCTGTTCCCAGCGATAAATTCGGGATAGTGGCCTTGCTCACAAAATGCATCTGCTATATCAGTCTGCACATTTCCTGTCTTGAGGCATCATAACGCACAATATCGTTAGTGAAGAAGACAAAGGCGCAACAAGGGCAGGAATTCTTGGCCGCTCAAGTATTGCAGCCAAGAATTCCTGCCCTTTACAGTCACCTAAATCCTGCTCACGTTCTGTAATGTGCGCTATGATCGATCAGGAGCCGGCTGATCGATGGTGTCCTTGTTCCTGACACCGAAGCGTATACTGAAGCTGTAAGAGCAACCTAGGCGTTTCCATCTCCTCTTGAGGGTCGCTGCCAAGCGGGATCTCGTACCTCGACATGACCGAAGGTTTGGCGCGGTCTGCTGCCGGGCTTGCGAGGTGCCGTTGCCCGCTCGCATGCTCGCTCTTCCCAGCCTTCGTCGCTATGATAGCTCAGCGTAAGGAGGCTCAGCAGGTGTCCGGCCATCAAAAGCATGGGCATCGATTAGGTGAGATGTAAACGGCGCGACACCCGGCTGTAGGAAGGCGTTGCGCCGTGCTTCGAGGGCCTGGTCTTCCACCGTTACGCGAGCATGCTGGCGCATGTGCTCGCCCCACGTGAGAACGAGAAAGGTTTCCACGTAGTGGTCGGGGTCGGCAGCGTCGCGGAAGAGGCCCCAGCTTATGGCCCCCTCCCTGCGGCGGAAGGTGCGCATCTCATCCATAGTCTCGATGAAATCGCTGGCCCGCTCGGCAGGAACCCGGTATTCGACCGTGATGAGCACCGGCCCGTCCTCCGCGTCAGGCGTCATCGCCATCTCAGGATCGGGCCAGTGCCCGGAGGGAGTGAGGTCGAGGCCCTGGACCACGTGCAGCGGCCAGCGTACTATCGCCACCAGCCCGCAGACCAGCGCCAACGCGGCAAAAGCGAGGGCCGTGCTACTTCCAAACCGCTCGGCCACAGCGCCCCATGCTAAGCTGCCCACGGCCAGCATGCCCTGGAAAACCAGCAGGTATATCGCCAGGGCACGCGCTCTCACCCAGGCCGGGCATGCTGTCTGCGCGGAGAAGGTCAGGGTGGACAGCATGACCAGCCAGGCCAGCCCTCCTGCCATCGTACTGACTAACATCAGCGGCACGAAGCGCAGGTAGGCCAGAGCAAGCGTGGCTCCGGCGAACACGAGCGTCGCCGCTGCGGTCAAGGTGTCAACCGACAGCGAGCGCCGCAGTCGAGGCAGGAGCAGGGCACCACCCACGGCACCCAAACCAAGGCTGCCCAATACTATACCGTACCCGGTTGCGTCAAGGCCCAGCTCGTGCCTCGCCATAGTAGGCAGCAAGGACCAGAGGGCGCTGGCGCCGAGAATGAAGACGCCATTGCGAACCAAGACCGCCTGCAACGCAGGGGCATGGCGCACGTAGCGCATCCCCGCGGCGGTGGCGCCCAGCATATCTTCGGGAGGGGCATTGCTCGGGACCTGCGTGCGCCGCCAGTGGAAGATGGCCCCTAACACTGCGAGGAAGGACGCGGCGTTCAGCAGGAAGGCGGCTGCCGCACCTGCCGCAGCGACCACGAACCCGCCGAGGGCCGGCCCGACGGCCTGGGCCACGTGGTACCCCGTGCTGTTGAGTGCAACTGCCGCTGGTAGCTCCTGGCGTTCGACGATCTCGGGGATGATTGCGTTCCAGGCCGGTGAGGTGAGCGCGGTCCCCAGGCCTATGAGGAAGGTGAACACCAGCAGGATCCAGGCTGATGCAAGGCCCGCCAGGGTAAGCACGCCCAGGACGAGCGCGACGAGCAGCATCCACGTCTGCGTGACGAGCAACAGCTTCCGCCGGTCAATGACGTCGGCCAGCGCCCCTGCGGGTAGGCCCACGAGGAATACAGGCAGGCTGGTGGCCGTCTGCATGAGCGCGACCAACAGCGGAGAAGGGGTGAGGGTGGTCATCAGCCAAGCCGCGCCGACGTTCTGCATCCAGGTGCCGGTGTTGGACACGACCCAGGCGATCCAAACCGCACGAAAAACCGGACCGCGCAGCGGGCTCCACATAGAAGCACCGGCCTCGGGGCTACTGGCGTCGCTTTGTCCGGGCGGGGCATCCGATGCATGGAGATTTTTCATATTCTTGGATTGTTCCTGGCTAGGCCCTTCCCGACCATCCGCTTACGGTTATGGTAAAGTTGCACTTTGCCATAATAAGTGCTATCTGCGACTGCTGACCCAACCTCTACCAGCAACTTCATCAGCGACTGGATTGTTGAACAGATTCTACCCGATGCGCAGGAACTCGGAACTATCGCCAAGCAACTCGACGTGCCGATCGTGGAGATGAGGCCGAACGGGACGATCCGGTGATTCACGGCCGTTGCTGTGCGTCTTCGGCTTTGTAGACTTCAAAGGTAAGGCGCGGCATGGTTGCGAAATCGACGGGCGGCTCCCACCCCTCCAGCAGTCGAACATTCTGCTCCACCTCGTGCGGCCAACGCATGCCGACGATGCCAGCATGCACACGAGAATCGGACAGCACGAACTTTAATGCGACTTCATACAGATCATGCGCGGACTGCCATTCCGGTGCCAGGAAGCTCATCTCGCGTTGAAAAATTCCGGACGTCATCGTGCGCATCGTTACCACGCCCGCATTCGCCTTACCTGCCTCGATAAGGAAATGTCGAGCTGCAGCCTGATAGATGATGTTGTAGGCGATCTGATAGACCTCAATCGTCTCGTGCGCAAGGAAGGGGATCACGGTCCACGGCTCTTCGCTTGTGATACCGATATGGCCAATCTTGCCCGCATCACGCAGCTCGAGAAGCGCATCGAGCGGCCCCCCGTTGAGGACGTGCTCAATCTCTGTCGGCGAGTACATCCGACCATGCACTTGCAAAATGTCAATGTGATCCGTCTGCAGCCGTTTGAGGCTCGCGTGGACACTGTCAATGACGCCCGTATGATCCAGTTCGTACCAGACCTTGCTGGCCAGCACGCAGTCCTTCCGGCGGGTCTTCATCACCTCGCCGATGAGCGTCTCACTATAGCCGTTGCCGTACGCGGGCGCGGTGTCAATATAGTTGATGCCACGGTCCAGCGCGGTGTTGAGCGTCTCATAGACCACTTTGCGGCCATCTTCGGACATCGGATCCCAGCCCGTTGAACTCTGCACATAGCTAAAGGCCGCTCCACCGATCGCGATCGGCGAGACTTCAAGGCCGGTTCGACCAAGCTTCCGCGTTTGCATGCTTCGCCTCCTCTTCTTGTACGTAAAGACCCTGCTTGTGCGGAGCGAAGACACCGATTCCTCTGCTCCGCGGGGGCAGCGATTCCGATGATGGCCTTCCGCGCCGCCATGTGTCGGACAGAGCCGAGTGACCTTCTCTTCGTGATATCTGGCTGTACTCGTTTCGAGCGCCCGTTTCGCTTTGAAGCCCTCCTTCGCGACCCTGATGGCGGACATCGCCCGCTGCCAGCCGGCGGGGATGCCTACCATTTCACTGGGCTACCGTCACAGCCGGTGGGCACTTTCGAGCTCGCACCTCCGGTGCTGGTCACTCCCCAGGCGGGAAGTCCGTGGAAGCGGCGAGCTCAGTCTGCGCTTCGAAGCTGGCGATTCGCTTGCGCAGTGTCGTCAGGGTGCTTTCTAGCGCCTGTGAGCCGAGTACCATGCGCAGCGGTGCCGGCTCCAGGTCGACGCTCTCGATGATGCGCGCGGCCATTCGGGCCGGGTCGCCGGGGGCCAGACCGTTTTTGGGATCCAGCATCCGCAAGAAGCTGTGTGCCGGGGTTTCGTCGTAGATTGGCATGAGCTCTGCCATCTGCGCGCTGCCGTAGCGGAACTCGGTGCGCGCGCCGCCGGGCTCGACGATCGTCATGCCGATCCCGAAGGATGCGACTTCCTGGGCGACCGACTCGACGAAGCCTTCGATGCCCCACTTGGTGGCGTGGTACATCGAGTTCCCCGGGAAGGCGACCTGCCCGCCGTAGGAAGAGATCTGGATGACGCGTCCGCCGCCCTGGGCGCGCAGGTACGGCAGCGCGGCACGGATCAGCTGGATCGGCCCGACGAGGTTGGTCGCGACGATCTGTTCGACCTGCTTGTCGCTGAGCTCCTCCGCGGCGCCAAACAGGCCGTAGCCGGCGTTGCTGATGATCACCTCGATGCGTCCGAGCTGCGCGAACGAGCGCTCGACAACCTCGCGGATCGCCGCCGTGTCGGTCACATCGAGCACCTCGGCGCGGAACGTCTCGGGATACTGCTCGCGCAGATCGGCGACCTTGCCGGTGTCGCGAACGGTTCCGACGACGCGATCGCCCCGCTCGAGGAGCTGCTTGGTCAGCTCGCGGCCGAACCCGCTGCTGACACCAGTGATGAACCATGTGCGTTGTGACATCGTACATTCTCCCATCATTGTTGTAATCATCAGTGCGCGCCGATGAAGCCGTGCCGCATCGCCTTCCGGCCGCGCCGGCGACAAGGCAGCGATGCGCCGAACCGTCATTCAGTCATGATCTCTTCCGGCTGTCCGGCGTCGCTGCGCCCGCCATGCTCACGACGCGGTGACCTCATCGATGGCCCGTAGCCCGTTAAGTGTGCGGGGATAGCCGATGAATGGCAGGAGCTGGGTCAAGACATCGATCAACCGTGCGCGGTCATTGCCCACATTGAGATTCGCAGCGACATGGCCCTTGACCTGCGCGTCGCATCCGCCGAGCGCCACGAGCATGCTGAAGGTCAGGAGCTCGCGCGTAGGCACGTCGATGCCGGTGCGGGTGAGGTGGTCGCCGAAGCAGTTGGCCGACAAAGAGCGCTGGATGTGCTGCTGATCGGCGGGCGCAGAGGCGTAGAGTTTCTCGACGACATCGCTCCCGACGATCTGCTTCTGGACCGCCAGGCCCTGCTCGGCGCGGGTCTCGGGCGTGGTCGTGGATTGACTGGGCAGGGGCAAGGCAACGCCCCGCTCGGTGAGTACCTCGTTCGTGGCGTGGATGAAGTCGAAGACCTTGGCCATGCCGAGATAGGGCACCGCCTGGTAGACAATCTCCTTGATCTCGACCGGCGTCACCCCGACGGTGAGCGCTGCGCCGAGCATGACGCGGTACTCGCGCAGCGCCTGGGAGGCGATCATCGACGCGAGTTGGACCATCAGGCGGGTTCGCACGTCCAGATTGCCGTGACGGAGGACCTCGTCAAAGGCGAAGTTGTCGAAGATCTCAATGAGCTCGGGATCGGTCACCGCCAGGGTGGAGATGTGGCCGGGAAAAAGCTCGTCGTGGTTCTTGCGCGCTCGCTCATTGGGCGCCATGGTCGTTCTCCTTGTCGTCATCGTCGTTCTCCTTGTCGTCTGCCCGCTGTCGGCTGGCCATTCAACGAGCGCTCACGCCCGCGGAGTCATTCGCGCAGTTGCGCGCTCGTCAGCCGACCCGCCCAACCACCTTGTCGGCCAGCCGCTCGACGATCCCGTCGCGGTAGGGGTAGTTCAGCATCAGGACGAGGTGGGTCGCGCCGGCCTCGACGAGCGGCTGCAGCGTCGCGACCGTCGCCGCGAGATCGTCATAGTTGACCCGCGTCTGCACCGACAGCTCGATCTGCGCGGGATCGCGGCCCACGGCGGCGCAGTGCTCGTGCAGGACGCGCACTTTGTGTTGGAATTCCTCCACGTTCGCGGGCATGGAGTTCCACACGTCGGCGTAGCGCGCCACGACACGCAGCGTGAGCTGCTCGCCACCGCCACCAATCACGAAGGGTGGATGCGGCTTCTGGATCGGCTTTGGCTCGCAGCGGGCCTGCGCGAGCTGGTAGTAGCGGCCCTCGAAGTCCGTGAGCTGCTGCGTGAACAGCCGCTGGGCGATCTCGCAGGCCTCGCCGAGGCGCCGGATGCGTTCGCCAGGCGGGTAGAGCGGGATACCCATGCTCTGGTGCTCGTACTCGTTCCAGCCGGCGCCAACACCGAAATCGAGGCGCCCACCCGAGATTACATCCACCGTAGCGGCCATATGCGCATGGACTGCGGGATTGCGGTAGGTGTTACCCGCGACCATCAGGCCGAGGCGGATGCGCTGAGTCTGCGCCGCCAGTGCCGCCAGCAGCGTCCAGCCCTCGAAGCACGGGCCATCCAGGCTGCCCTGGATCGGTGCGAAATGGTCGAACAGCCAGGCGTGCTCAAACGCGGGCGTCCGGTCAGCGTCCTGCCAGACCTTGAGCAGCGCGTCGTAGGTCGTATGCTGTGGCACCGTCTTGATGCCCCATCGTAATCTAGTCATCGCTCGTTCTCCTCCATATGGCGCCGTGTCGCTATGCGGCGAGCAGAATCATGTTCAACGGGACGAGCGCGATCCTCGGTGGCGAACGTATCGCCGCGGTCACGGAGTGGTGATCACGTTTCCCACGAGAAGCGGTACCGCAGCCAGACCAAACCGCCCTCTAGCATCTGGCAGCTCTCCAATGCCATACCCATCCCTTCCAGAGCACCCGATCCGCCGTGGATGTCGAACACAGCAGGGCCGCCGGGCACGCCTTCCACAGTCGGGGCAATCACCAAGCTGAGCTCATCGATCAGCCCGGCTTGGATCAGGGCACCGTTGGTCGCGCCGCCGCCTTCCAGCAGCAGCCGGTGGATCCCCAGTTCGCGGTTCAGCATCTCCAGTGCCGCCGGAAGGTCGATCTCCCGCTCTCCTGCGAAGATGTAAGAGACGCTATCCTGCCGCAGCCCCGCGAGGTGGCTGTCCGAAACGGCCTGCGTGAGCACGACGAGGAGCGGATCACCGCCCACGTCCCCGCGGCCCCACGCGATCTTTCCTTCGGCATCGAGCACCACGGCCCACGCGTCGGCGTTCTTCCGCGCGAACCAGCTCTGCCGCCCGAACGAGCTGCCTGTGACCGGTGGATAGGAAGTGTCACGCGAAGCGAACTCCTGTCCGGTCACCCGGCCCACCAGCCACGCGTCGCACCCGATCTCGTCGTGCAGCCGCTCGTAAACGCGATGATCCGAAAGCGGGGGATGCCAGCGGTCGGGCAGGATGCGCCCGTCCACACTGGAAAGCATGTGACAGATCACGTACGGCTTCATCCAAACTCCTTATCCATTGCCCAGACCAAGCGAGCGCGCCGACAGGCGTCGTGACGACCAGGAGTTACGCCTCCCCGTCTGCCTGCTACCCCGCCCGGAGGAGCTGCGCCCCAATCTCCTCGTGCAGCCGCTCGTATACGCCCCACTCCTGAAGGTGAGCCAAGGCGACTCGCCTGATGGCGCGCCGGTGGCCTGCCAACTTCGGTCGGGGCCTAGTTATCCGGTCCACGGCAGACATTCATTTGACGGCTGTCATCGTATTTACTGATGACCGACGATGGGATGCGGCACATACGGCTCTTCCAGGTATGCGACCTCTTCCTGGGTCAGTTTGACGGACAGAGCGCCGACGGCATCTTCCAGATGCGTGATCTTCGTTGCCCCGATGATCGGCGCCGTCACCGGCTTCTTCTGTAGCAGCCAGGCAAGCGCGATATGAACGCGCGGAACCCCCTGCTTTTCCGCGATTTCCGCGACCCGCTCCACGACCCGTCGATCGGTCTCGGCCGTCGCATCGTACTTGCCTTTCGCGATTTGATCGGTTTCGGAACGAAGCGTGTGTTCCGACGACCAGTCACGCGTCAATCTTCCGGATGCGAGTGGACTATACGGGATCACCCCGATCTGCTCCTCGCGGCAGAGCGGCAGCATCTCCCGTTCCTCTTCGCGGTAGATCAGGTTCAGGTGATCCTGCATCGAGACGAAGCGGGTCCACCCATGCTTCTCGGCCACGTGCAGCGCCTTCTGGAACTGCCACGCGAACATGGCGGAGGCACCGATATAGCGGGCCTTGCCGGCCCTCACCACGTCGTGCAGCGCTTCCATCGTCTCCTCGATGGGGGTTTGGTAATCCCAGCGATGGATCTGGTAGAGATCCACGTACTCCATCCCAAGCCGCTGCAGGCTGTTGTCGATCTCGCTCAGGATCGCCTTGCGCGATAGCCCGGCGCCATTCGGTCCATCACGCATTTTGCCGTGCAGCTTGGTGGCGATGACGACCTCGTCTCGATTCGCGAAGTCCTTCAACGCGCGTCCGAGGATCTCTTCACTCTTCCCAATCGAATAGACGTTGGCCGTATCGAAGAAATTAATCCCCAGCTCGAGCGCTTTCTTGATGATCGACCGGCTGTTTTCTTCGTTCAGCACCCATTTGTGAACCCAACGTTCCGCGTCCCCGAATCCCATGCAACCGAGGCAGATTCGAGACACGTCCATGCCGGTGTTGCCGAGCTTCGTGTATTCCATGTGATCTTCCTCCGTTTCCATTACCTGCGTTCAAACCGTCCATGAGGTTACCGTGCTCGGGCGTAATCATCACGATGGCGTATGCATCGTTCGATGATTTGAAGGATCAGGCGCGACGGATGCGCCGCGTCGTGGAAGATGCGATTGATCGCCGGCCGGTATTGGCCGGCCGCTCGCATTTGCTTCTGCATTGTGCGCTCCTTCCAGGTAGCACCGGAATTACGCTGTCGCGCGCGGCACGAGTTTGATCGTCGCTGCTTGCGCCTGAGGGCTGTTGATGCTGCTGATGATGCTTGCGGCGTAGCGGCGGTACTTGGCGCGGTAGGTGGCGTCGACCTGGTCGTTGACCTCGTCGCCGACAGCCACGAAGGTGACGTCCTTCTGGACACCGCCAGCCCAGATCCGGCCTTCGTGGCGCACCTGGGTGCCACGGAACCAGCCGGCGGTGCGCCCGTTCACAGAGCGCACGTAGAGGTCGTCGCCGTGGCGGACGACCCAGATCGTCACAGGCTTGCGCAACGTGCTGTCGCCTCGCAGCGACGCGATCTGCAGCTCTTCTGCTGCCCCGATCGTGGTGAGCTCATCGCTCGTCCATGCGGTCATTAGTTGCATCTCCTCCTGATGTAAACGAGCTTACAACTTCTGGCGCGTGGGCCGGAACAGGATCTCGTTGATGTCCACATCCTTCGATATTGTTGCTGTGATTGCTCATTATCTTGACTTCTGTTTGCCTTAATGGCTTTGAAAAAGAGATGAACATGCGCTGGTACTGAAAATAGCGCAGCCATACTGGCGGCCTCTCTATTCCCAGCGCATGCGATGCCGTCGGTTAGCGATCGATCGTGGCCATGGTGGTCGGGTTGTAGCGCGGTCCGGCAACCTGCCCCGGTGCAAGCGCCTCGTCGAGCGCGCGCATCTGCGTCGCGTCGAGCGCGATTGACGAGGCGGCGACGTTCTCCTCGAGGTACTTCACCCGCTTCGTGCCTGGGATCGGCACGATGTCCGGCCCCTTGTGGAGCAGCCAGGCGATCGCGACCTGTCCCGGCGTGACGCCAAGCGACCGCGCCACCTCGCGCACCTTCTCCGCCGCCCGCATGTTGGCGTCGAAGTTCTCGCCCTGGTAGCGCGGGTCGCCGCGCCGGAAGTCGCCCTCGGGGTACTCCTCAGCTCGCTTGACCTCGCCCGTCAGAAAGCCGCGGCCAAGCGGCGCGAAGGGCACCAGGCCGATGCCGAGCTCGTGCAGCACGGGGATGATGTCGGCCTCCAGGTTCCGCTCCCACAGCGAGTACTCGCTCTGGAGTGCCGAGACCGGGTGGACGGCGTGAGCGCGCCGGATGTTGGCGACGCCCGCCTCGGACAGGCCGAAGAAGCGCACCTTGCCCTCCTTCACCAGCTCGCCCACCGTGCCCGCCACCTCCTCGATCGGCACCGCTGGGTCGACGCGGTGCTGGTAGAGCAGGTCGATGTGGTCGGTCTGGAGCCGCCGCAGGGACTCGTCGACCACCTGGCGGATGTGCTCCGGCCGGCTGTCGAGGCCCGGCCCGTTCTCGATGCGGAAGCCGAACTTCGTCGCGAGAACCACCTGATCACGCCGCCCCCTGAGCGCCCGGCCCAGCAACTCCTCGTTGGTGTAGGGGCCGTAGACCTCCGCCGTGTCGAGGAACGTGCATCCGAGCTCGATCGCGCGATGGATGGTGGCGATCGACTCGCGCTCGTCGCGCTCCTCGGGAGTACCATACGATTGACTCATACCCATGCAGCCGAGGCCGATTGCCGAGACTTCCAGGCCGCTGTTTCCAAGTGTGCGCTTTTGCATAATCTCTCCTCTTCGTCGTTCATTGTTCCGGCACTGCTTCGTTGTCGATCTTTTCCACGACGATCTGTGCCTTCGGCACCAGATCCAAACGGGCCGCTCGTACGTTTAGGTCGGGCGTTTTGCTTCGCCCAACTGCTTCACGATGTTCGGGTCACGGTGGTCGAAGAAGCTGCTGGTTTTTGTGTCCAGCGTTGCTATCGCCGCCATATCGTCCGGGCTCAGGTCGAAATCGAAGATGTTGAAGTTTTCAACGATTCGTTCCTTACGGACTGATTTGGGAATCGCAACGACGCCGCGTTGTGTCAGCCAGCGCAAAATGACCTGCGCCACGGTTTTCTGATACTTCCCCGCGATGGAACGCAACACCTCGTTGTGGAAGATGTTGTGTTTGCCTTCCGCAAATGGTCCCCAGCTTTCAATCTGCACGTTATTTTCCTGCAAGAAGGCTTGGGTTTCGATTTGCTGATTGAACGGATGGGTTTCGATCTGATTCACCGCCGGAACCACTTGGTGATGCACGATCAGATCCATCAACCGGTCGGGTTGAAAGTTGCTGACCCCGATGGCGCGTATCCGGCCTTCCCGGTACAACTCCTCCATCGCACGCCAAGCACCATACACATCCCCAAAGGGCTGGTGTATCAGGTACAGATCCAGATACTCGAGTTGCAGCCGCTGCAACGATCGTTCAAATGCCGGCTTGGCGCGTTCGTACCCCGCATCCTGAATCCAGAGCTTGGTGGTGACAAACAGCTCTTCTCTTGCTACACCACTGCGTTGGATGGCCTTGCCGACTGCTTCTTCATTGCCATACGCAGCCGCGGTATCAATCAGACGATAGCCGGTGCGTAGCGCTTCATAAACGCTTCGTTCGCATTCTTCGGCATCAGGAACCTGAAAAACGCCAAACCCTAAAAGGGGCATTCCCACACCGTTGTTGAGCGTAACCAATGGAATAGTTGCCATGAGTCATTCTCCTTATCGAGCAGACCAGCCGCGGTGCGACATCTCTGGAAGATGTTTCGCCGCAACACTCGCGCCATCCGCGGACAGCCGATTATGGCGCATGGCTCACTTCGTCGCGCATTGTTGCCATGCACCTTGTACGGTATTGGGATGTGTTTGTCCCTGCCTTGCCGAAATTATAGGCATGCGGGAGCGTAGGTGATAGGATGATCGTGCAGAATCATTGTATAATTCTGCAAGATATCGATGGATACAGGAGATGCGAGAGAAGAGGGCATATGGAATCGTTCAGTCTTCAGCAGGTCGCCTACGAGGCGCAGCGTGCGCAGGCCAACAGACAGGAGTTGGTTGAGCGTATCGCGCGAGCCATCCGTGAAGATGGGCGGGTTGAAACGTTGAAAGGGCTGTATCTCAACCGCATCTCCTCACCCACGGGGCCAGTGCATGGCGTGTCCGACCCGTCCTTTTGTGTGATTGCCCAAGGCAGCAAGGAGGTCTTTCTTGGGAATGACTGCTATCAGTACGACCCGGCACACTATCTGCTCACGACGGTCGAGCTGCCGGTTGTGAGCCAGGTCCTCGAAGCCTCGAAGGCGCAGCCATACCTCAGCGTCCGCTTGCACCTCGACCCAACCCTGGTCGGGTCGGTTCTCGTCGAGGCCAATGTCCCGTTGCCGCCGGGTCAGGGCGATGCGAAAGCCATAGACGTGAGTCTGTTGGACGCAAGTCTGCTGGATGCCGTGGTGCGGCTGGTCAGGCTGCTGGACTCCCCCACCGAAGCGCGAATCCTCGCACCGCTGGTCACGCGGGAAATCGTCTCCCGCCTCCTGATGGGGGCGCAGAGTGCTCGGCTTCGTCACATTGCGGTCCTGGGGGGATACACCCACCATATTGCCAGAGCCGTTGATCTGCTGCGGAAAGATTACAGCCAGCCACTGCGCATGGAAAGCATTGCCCAAGCGCTTGGCATGAGCGTCTCGGGCTTCCACCACCAGTTCAAGGCGGTCACTGCGATGAGTCCATTGCAATTTCAGAAGCGGCTGCGGCTGCAGGAGGCCCGCCGCCTGATGCTCGGCGAGCACCTCGACGCGGCCAGCGCAGGCTACCGCGTGGGCTACGATGATGCGGCGCACTTCAACCGGGAATACAAAAGCCTGTTTGGCCTCCCGCCCATGCGCGATGTGGAACGGCTGCGGGAAGCTGCCAGCACAAGCACGCTGCAAGCGGTGGCCAGAGGCCAATAATCGGCCGACGTAGATAGCGCAGTGAAGAGCATGGCAACTCCGCAGGCGCCACAAGCCGGTTTGGAGGCAACGTCGTTTGAGCATCGGCCTCACGCAGTGTAGTACAGTGACCCAGGGACAGACCGTCCGGCCATCAAACACATCGATGGTAACCACCTCGATGAGAAGCGATGCGAGCTTTGATACCGATCAGACCAGCACAGCCAGCTGACGCTGAGGTAGCGGCGGTTCTGCTGTATTCAGCGTATACGCATACACAGGTCGCCTTTCCGCTGCGAGAAGAACACGAGCGCGGGTTTGTCGAGCGTCTACAGCACTTCTTCCGCCAGGACGGCAATCGTTTTAGCTATCAAAACATCCAGGTCGCTGAGGGGAGTTCAGCGGTGCTCGGGTTGGTTTTGAGCTTTGGGGGTCGAGATGAAGCACGGCTCAACGCCGCCGTTGGCAGCTGGCTCGAACAGGAGGCGGAGGACGATGAATGGTATGTCGATGCGCTCGCCGTGTTGAGCAATTGGAGCCGCAAGGGCATCGGCACGTGCCTGCTGCAACGTACAGAGCAGCAGGCGCGCCAGCACCACTATCCCAAGATCGCTCTGCATGCTGCTCAAGAGAACAAACAGGCATTGGATCTGTATGCGCAGCTGCATTATGGTGTCACCCAACAGACCTTCCTCTATCAACGTCCCTATATACATATGGTAAAAATATTGGAAAACGGGGAACAGGGGAATGACGGAACGGAGAGTATGCAGAGGCGTTCTCGGTGAATGTGGAGGTTCGGTGGCAAAAAAAGGCAGCGGAACATGAGCTGCACGTTCCAACGGTGAGCATCCATCTGCCAAGCGTGCGGTGTCGGGAACGGGAGCGCTTTCTGATGTTCTCGAATGTGCGTTCTCGGTCATGAGTTACGAGAGTGCTGATGTCGCACGGTTAGGAACCATGTTTGAGGTGCCTGTAATGGTGACGCGTCTATGACCGACCGCTACGCTTTTGAGAACACAGTGGGCTGACGGGCAACGATGCTACTGGCGCGACCGATATGCGGCCGTGGCGCGGAATGCAGGCTTGGCCGTGAAGGATGCCCCTGGCGCCTGTATATGTGTTATGGGTCCAGGCGGCGCACAATTCGTCGTATGCAGGTACTGCTACTGCTCGGCGCACATCAGATCGCGTGTGACAAGCGCGCGCACCCGGTCGACCACGCTACCCACCGGCGCGAACACCTCCCAGCGGTAGAGCCGGGCCTTCCAGTCGGCGCCGGCCGTGACGGCACGCGTACCATCGCGGCTGTATGCCACACTTTTCACTGGTCCAGTATGGCCCGTCAGTAAAACGATCTGCGTGCCGGATTGAGTTTCCCAGATGCGCGCGGTGCCATCCTCGCCGGCCGTGATCACCAGTGTGCCGTCCGGACTGAAGGCGGCTTCGTTGACGCCACCAGCGTGCCCTTTGAGTACTAGGGCGTATCCGCAAACTTACAAGTACAGGAGGATTGCACCAATCGTGACCATGCCCAAGTAGTTGTCGCCACGCTTCTCATAGCGTGTGGCAATCCGCCTATACTGCTTGAGCCGGTTGATCAGTTGTTCAATGCGCGCCCGTAACTTGTACAACTGCTTATCGAACGGCCCGCGTCGGCGCTCGTTCGCCTTGCGCGGGATGGTCACCCTTATACCTTTCTGGCGCAGATAGCCACGAATGCGTCGGTTGCTGTAGGCCTTATCGGCAACGATGCGCTTGGGGCGCAGTCGCGGGCGTCCAGGTCCGGCTCGCTTGACGGCCCCGTGCTCCATCAGCGCCTCGAAGGCCGTACTCTCGTGGCGCTGGCCCGCCTGGAGCACAAATGTGATCGCTTTGCCACCGGCTTCAGCGCGCAGGTTCAGCTTGGTAGAGAAGCCGCCCTGCGAGCGACCAAGGGCTTCTTGCTCTGGGTCCCCTTTTTTGCACCGGCGGCGTGCTGGTGGGCACGAATGACGGTGTTATCGACGAAATGGAGTGTCCAATCCAGCTCGCCCTCGCGTTCGGCTTGGGTCTGCAACTCGGCCAAGATGCACTGCCAGATGCCTTTCTTACGCCAGCGATAGTAGCGAGACGAAACGGTTTTGGTCTTGCCATAACGGCGCGGCAGGTCTTGCCAAGGCGCGCCGGGTTTCCGCACTCCTTCATTGGAATACCGGGTAATAGGGTAAGGTCTGGACATCGGGCGGCCACACAGCGCGGAGTCGGGCCGCGAGCCGTTGCGCCGTTTGGACCAAGCGCGGAACAGGGCCGTCGTCACCAGCTACGTCAACAAATGCATCCGTCCAAGCCAGGAATTGTTGCCGCAGGGTCGTGTCGGTCGGACCGCGTGGCATATCGGCTTGTAGGGCATGTCGCAAGCGCCAAGTCACATGGAACAGATGCCATCGGGCTGCTGCAAGCACCGCAGCTTGACGGAAGACGCTGGGCGTCATAGCTATCGGACAGCCTTCGGCCAGCGCCCGTTGATACACGGCATCCAGCGTGCGCACGAGATCGTGGGGTAACCGACGGTGGCAGCCCCAGGTCATCCATCCTGGCAAGCCCTCGACCAGGGCGTGGCGGAGGCCCCCAACGTTGAAGTCGAACAGCCGCAGGTGGGCACCCCAGCGGATCGCATCCCCAGGCACCTCTTGATCGCCTTTACAATACGTTAAGAATGGACCTGGTTGATCTTCTATCACGGCCGTCACCAGCGCGATTTCTGACTCAATATCGGCGGCAGCGGTGACACCTGCGGATTGAAGCACCATCTGGTAGCGCTGCACGGCGTCTTGGAGTTCGGTATCAGTCGACCGGCGCAACCGCGCACGGGACCAGGGATGGCAGTAGAGCGGTTTCTCGGGTTCCTGCGGACCTAACGCAGCGCGAATCGGCAGGTAATCCAGGGCAACCGGACAGGTAGCGGCGTGTAACTGTCCAAGCAGGGCGACATGCTCTATGAGACTTTGGCGGGCATAATCAACATCAGAACCGAGCAACAAGTCGTACGTGTTGGGTGTGGTTCCCGTGCCAAGATCCTCCATAATCACGATCCGCTCGGTGCGATCGCCGGTATAGAGCTTGGGCGCAAGTGGCGGGTGCGTAGCGATGGATCCGAGAAAGCGAGCAGCAGCCCAATCATTGAAGAACGCATGTTGATGCCAATCAGCATAGGATGGTTCGGGCCGAACGACGGTATGTTTGACAATCACAGTGGAGGGAAGCGCACTAGAGTGCGGTTGAACGTGACACCGCCATGTACGACTGACCCACCTTGTATAGTTCTCGCTTGGTGTGAGCTCAAGCGCACAGCTGAAATGCTCCGAAAGAAGCTCGGCCGCGCGAGCGAGGAGAGGCAAAGACTCCATTATCGGTTCCTTGCGTTCATGACCGCGATTATAGTTATTTTCCTGCAAATTGCCTCGCTCATTGGAGACAATTGAGCAGCTGTCGTATGATTGGGAGCGATCAACATTGGAAGCGGCCTAACGTGTTGCGCTTCAGCTGCCGCCGAGGCGCGCCGCACAAGACGACTTCAAAAAAGGCACGATCTCGCGCGCCGAAGGCGGTCAGCTGCAAGCGCCTGTTGGGCCGCTGCCGGTGTTCCGGCGATAACGAAGAGTAGCTTTGCGCTTTCAGGTGCGCATTATTCACTTCCTTGCCAGCTCTGCCAAATTTGCCAGTCCCTTGCATCAGACTCCCAGATTGCATACAGTGCAACACCATTAATCGGCGCTCCATCCTGCCTCTGCTTCGCTAGACCCGCACACAGACCTGCCAGCCCATTGCCCAAATCCTCAACCTCCGCTCGATGTGAGCTCGTCACCTCACGTGACACCGAGATACCGAGCAAGAGGTCGACCGGTCGATCGCTGATACTTCGACGAATACCCCGCACTTGCTCGCGCATCCACAACCGATAGAGCGCCGGCACGACGACTTGACTGTTATAGGTCATCGCCACGATTTGATCGACGCGGCTGGCCACGGCATGATAATAGCTGCTGGTCCAGCGATACGGATTGGCAGGTAGTAACGCGCTTTCGAGACTCGATGCCCAAGGCAGGCTCGCGACACTTAGCAATTGCGTGGGTGCCAGCGCGAGGCGGAGTTCATCAAGAAGCTTGAGATAGTGCGGATCGCCGTTCGGAACTGGGTAACTAACACTTGAGCATTTGCTCAAATGACCCACGAATCAGTTGGCATCTTGAAGCGGTAAAATGACCTTGACCAAGCTCGTTATTGTCTAGTCAAACAGCTTCAGAAATTAATGTCGCGATGACCCTGTCGTTGCATTTCTCATCAACGCATGGCAGTGTGAAACTGAAGCTGCGCCCGTGTTCGTACATGCTCTGCAGCCAGAGTGTGCCGACCTGTCGTTCGATCAACTGCCGGGCGTCCGCCAGTCCCAGGCCGATGGCGCGCTCGGCTGAGGTGATGCCCTTGGAGACGCGTCTGAACCGCGTGAACAGATGCTGGCTCAGGTCGGTGCTGATGCCACGCCCGGTATCGCTGATGGCGAGCCGCACCCCCTCGCTATCACGAAACGCCCGGATCGAGATCAAGCCGGCCTCGGTGTAGCGCCCGGCGGTGTCGAGCAGTTGCTGGGGTGCGCTACGAAGCTGATGGATATCGGCGAGGATCGTGGGCAGATGGTCGGGCATTCCTTCCACCGTGGTCCGCTGCGGATGTGCATGAAGAAGGCCGGCCCAAAGGCCTGCCGCTCGTGTGTCGCTCTCGTCCTCCCGTACCCCTTACCCCTGCTTACGGCACGGCCGCTCGGTCGTTGATAACCAATCGACGAGCTGTTAGGTGCCCGTCGGCAGTCACCCCTGCGGCAGCAAGGCCAGCTTCTGCTTCTCACCGTCCCGCGCCACCTCTGGCGCCAACTGGTCTGCGATACTGTGCAGGAATGCGTCGACTACCTCCGCATCCCATTGCGCATCGCGGCCATCGCGGAGGATTTGCGCCGCCTGCACCATAGACATGCCGCGCCGGTACGGGCGATCGCTCGTCATCGCATCAAAGCTGTCCGCTACCGCGATCACCCGCGCGCCGAACGGTATCGCGTGGCGGGCAAGGCCCTGCGGGTACCCCTGCCCATCCCAGCGCTCGTGATGGTGGCGGATGATCGCCACGCCGCGTGCGAAGTCGGGATAGCGGGCCAGCAGGTCCGCGCCCCGATCGGCATGGTTCTCCATGATGGCACGCTCTTCTGTGGTGAGCTGGCCGGGTTTGCGCAGAATCTCATCCGGAATGCTAATCTTGCCGACGTCGTGCACCCGCGCCGTTGCAATGATCAGATCGGCTTCGGGCCCCCAGATCGTCAGTTCGCGTAAGATGCCTGCACACAGTTCTGCGACGCGCCACGAATGTCCGCCCGTGCAGGGGTCGCGCAGGTCGACCGCATCCGCCATGCTCTCAAGCAGTTGGCGGGTGTGGTCCTGCAACTCGCGGGCGCGCTTGAACGCCAAGTAGATAATGCCGATCGGCAATGCCAGTAAGACCACTGCCCAAAGCTGGTGCTCGCTGCCCAGCGCGCCCAGCAGTGCCAGCACGTATTGAATGCCTTCGATCACGCCGCCTTCGCGTGCCGACCCACCGATCACACGCCATAGCGGCTCGCGGCACATCGTCGCGACATGGAGCGAGTTGGTCACCAAATCGCCGGCGAACATCACCAATCCTGTCGCAACCAGTGCGAGCGTATGGCCGGTACCGATCATGACCGGCTGGTGGACCACCCACGCACCTAGCGCGACAAGCAGCATCCAGCGGCTGGTGGATGTGACAATGTCGCTGGCCAGGCTGCCGCGCCTGGCACGCTGGAGGCACTCTTCCACGCACGTCCCTACCCCCGCCGCCAGCATCGCCAGCGGCAGCGGCAGGAGCACGGCCATCAGATAGAGCGGAATGCTGCTGATGCTGACCTTGGTATGATAGCGCAGATGGATCGGGTAGAGGTGGGTAACGATAACCGCGACCGTCAGCACCATTGCCAGTGCGATGGTCTCCATCCTCGCACGGGTCGCGCTGTCGAGCAGGCCTCCGCTCCAGGAGCTGACGAGCACGGCTAACGCGAGAGTAGCGAGGAGCGCTGCAAGCAGACGATCAAAGGGTAGCTTCATCGATGCGCTCGTTTCTAGCGTCTGAGTCCTAAGCGACAGCACGAAGGAGCGGGTAGGTGTGGTGTGCCGTCACAACTGTCCTTTGAGCGTATGCAGCGCTCACAGATGGAAGCTGACGATCAGATGCTCGCTGTTATATCCACTGTCCGCGCCGAAATTGCTCCCGCCCATGCTGCTGATGGCGAGCACGCCCACCGGGGTTGGTTTGGTATCCACCACGGTGTCAGTCCAGTACTGGTTGGGTGCCTGATCGTCGACCAGGATCACACGTTCTTTCCGACCCAGTCCACCACCGTTATACACGACCCTGGTGATTGTGGTACCAACTGGCACGTGGACGGTGTAGACGATGGTGCTGACGTCCGACTCGGCGGCGTTGATGGTGGCCGTGATCTGGATGGACTGGCCATTGGAGAGCCAGACGATGGGGTCGGCGCGACAGGCCACGAACCCGGCGAACGCTGGGTGAGTCGGCAGCAGACTCAGCGCCAGCAGGACGAGCAATGCGATCGCGGCGGCGCCATGTATGGAGGATCGGCGTGCAAACATTGGATCGAACTCCTTTCGACGCATTGCTGCGCAGCACGCAGCGTACTCGGTGGATCGGGTTCGGCACCTCGGCTATCCTGGCGTGGTGTGCCGCGGACCGATAGCTTTGTGTCACACGTCACGCTGCGTGTGCCTCTGCGCTCGTGTTGGATTCCAGGGTGATCGATCACCCTGTGGTACGAATTACACCGCGGATGACCTCAGCGTGATGCGGGCGTGTAGATGACAGTTCTGTCATATATGCGCAGGGCGTCACGGGAGGAGCAGAACTGAAGCTGCGGGAGCTGAGTAACTAACACTTAATTTCTGAAGCTGTTTGACTCTACAATAACGAGCTTGGTCAAGGTCATTTTACCGCTTCAAGATGCCAACCCGATTCGCGGGTCATTTGAGCAAATACTCAAGTGTTAATTACCCAGCGTTCGGAATAGGCTCGGCATTGATGTGGACGCCATCAAATCCTGCCGTGGTAATCAGAGAGGTAATGAAGCTAATGATGGTGGTCCGGACCAGTGGGTTTGCAAACTGAACATGCTGGTATGGCAGCCCAACCCACGCGAGCAACGCCGTGTGCTGATTGTGCTGGTGAAATGCGGCAACAAATGCACGCGCGTAGCTGTAGGATGAGCTAAAGGAGCCGTCGGCTTTGACGTAGGTCGTAAATGGAAATAAGTACCGGAGGTGTTGTTTGGTGGCTTGTTGGGCGAGATTGGCTATCGCATGCGGATCAATCGGCTGCGATGTCCACTCGACGCCAATCCACGCGCCATTTGATGTCACATGACAGGCGGGATCAGTAAAGGAGTTTGGCACCCAGCCCCACCAGGCGAAGGCTGTGAGCAGGGCGAGCAGGACGCCGAGCGCTCTGCGACGGCGAGCAGTCAGGAAAGGACGTCGGGGATGGATACCGCTCATAACAGCTCGGGGGCTCGTAGTAATCGACACAGGCGTTGCCGATCGAGATCGAGCGTATATTGTAGCAGGAGTTTGACTGCCTTGTGGGAGCGCAAGCATTGAAAGGCAGCGGCCCAACGTGCTGCGCTTCAGCTGCCGCCGAGGCGCGCGGCACGAGACAGCTTCAAATAGCGATAGGTAGGGCCTCACGGCCTTTCCCCCGCTCCAAACGGAGCAGGCGAGTTTCCCCGCACTCCGCTTTCCAGTTGGGCCGAGGTACTTTGACCGAGCAGACTCGTCGTTGCCGACCGCGGAGCGCA
>WNGA01004346.1_pt1 | contig 40693 bp, 18 predicted proteins | sample 5400061 | NCBI WGS metagenome assembly WNGA01 (sample SAMN13153366, study PRJNA577476) | soil metagenome | isolation source: 100 cm soil or saprolite under grassland replicate 2 | place: USA:California | collected 2016-06-15 | reverse complement strand
CTCATTTTCGCTAATTTTTTATGCAACTAGGGGGTTTCCTATCCAAATTCCCGATCGTCTGCCTCTGCGCGACGGGCCATGACGCTGTAGTGCAACTCTCGAGGCGGCTGACGTCGTAACCATGTCCCTGGCTAACCGAATTCTGCCGGTGCTGAAACGTCATCATCCGCGAGCACCGCATTGAGGTTGCCCCGTATTTGTCCAACCCTCAGTGGGAAGATGCGGCTATGACAACGACGCTTTCTCTCGCGACCGCCATGGAGCTACGGCGGCCTTTGGGGAAGTCTCGATCACGGTCGCAGGAATTCCACCTCGCAAACGCGCATCTTTCTCGATCAAGATGTCAAAAACAAGCAAGCTGATGTGAATTATGCAGGATGAGCCATTTGCCAGTTCCGGCGGAGGGCTGAGAACGCACACCGTTTTCACCCATGTGCTTGTAGTGAAGGCGGAGCTTTACCGCATGATCCTCGGCGTTTTCGTTCGCTCGCGGGAGCAGTTCATGACTCATCTGCGGCCCGCAGAGGTGGCGCGTAAGATCGGGTGCGACGAAGAAGAAACGGAGAACGCGCTGCGCATGCTTCAGCAGTGGGGAAACCTGGAAGCGACGCAGGATTCGGCGGAGGCGGCGGCACTTGAGGAGTTTTACCGGAGCCGCTTTCTCTACGCGCTCTCCGCTGCAGGCGAAGCGGCGGAGCGAGCGCTGGCTGTATTCGATGAGACCGTGCACCAGCCAGGCGAGTTGCAGACTGCAGCACTGCGGGACATCACGGGGTTTCTGGAAGTGATCCGCGTGCTGATCGAGAGGCCCGAGCCGGATGTGGCAAAACTCCACACGCAATTGCTCGCCCTGACAGAAAGATTCCGAAACTTGACGAACCGCGCCCAGGCTTTCATGCGGGATCTGCAGAGCACGATTCAACTTCATGGCGTGAGCGTGGCGCAGTTCCTCGAATACAAGCAGTTGCTCGTCGATTACCTCGACCGCTTCCTGGGCGACCTCGTGCTGGCGACCAATGAAATTTGCCACAAGATTCTGCTCCTCGAGGCAGCGGGGATTTGCGATCAATTCAAGGCGGTCGCGCGGCGCTCGCTCGCGGACGCGCTGCTGCGGACAGCCGAGTTGGAAGAGCAGGAAGCTGCTCGCTGGGTGGGCCGCTGGCAGGGTTTCCGCCGCTGGTTTCTCGGAGACTCCAGCGGCCCTTCGCAGGCGGAGATCTTGCGAGCCCGCGCCCGCGAGGCCATCCCCGCTCTGCTCTTCACATTGCAAAATATCAACGATCAGCGTCTGACTCGCAGCGACCGTTTTACCGATTGGCAGACGTTGGCGCTCTGGTTCGCCGAGGCTCCAACCGAAGGAGACATGCATCGGCTTTGGCGCGCCGCGTTTGGAATGGCGCCGGCGCGGCATTTGCAAATCAACCAGGAGACACTCGATCGCAGGGACCAGATCGCTGAGGGACCTCGCACCCCGTGGATGGAAGCGGAGCCCGTTTGGAGCAGCCCGAGACTGCACGTAAATGGACGCGTGACCGCGCGCAGCCCGGCGACTGCCGTGGAAGATCGGAGCGAAGAAAAGCGTGAACTCGCGCGGTTGGCGGCGGACGAGGCGGCGCAGATTGAGCGGGCACAACAGGAACTCGCGCGTGGCCGGCCGACGCGACTGTCGGATTTCGGCGTGCTGGATTCCGCCACTTTCCATTTGCTCCTGGATTTGCTGGGTGAAGCGCTCGCGACGCGCACGGATCCAGGTCAGTCGGTGGAGGCTGCGTCGATGGATGGCGCGTTGATGATTCGGCTTGGACCCGCGGACAACCCTGAGCGATTCGCGGAAATCGTCACGTCCATCGGCGTGCTGCGCGGCCCGGATTGCGAGGTGACGATCTCTTATGCGCTCGGTACGGCGCCGGGCGAATGGGTCGAAGAAACAACCTTGCAGGAGATTTGAGATGTTCACGAACGAAGAGGCCGCGCTGGACGGTGAGATGTCATCGGCTGCGAATTCTTTGCGCCGGCGGCGCGACCGACTCGCTGCGCTGCAAACGACCATCAACGCGCAGGAACGCGATGAACGTCAACGTGCAGTGCGCGCTCTCTTGAGCCAACCGCTGCTCTCTCCGGCAGGTCCAACCAGCGAAGCTTTCACGCTCGTGCAGAAACATCGGGACTGGCTGCGCCCCTGGTTTGCGCATCACGCCGGTTGGCAACTGATGCTGGATTCGGAAGCGGCCCGGCTCATTAAGCGGCCCGCCAAGCTTGACGATGCGACCCGCCCTTGCCGGGAACCCAATTCCGGCGCAGCGCTCAGCCGGCGGGCTTACGTGATCTTGTGCCTGGCGCTTGCTTCCCTCGTGCGGGCCGATCGCCAGACGACGCTCGTCCGGCTGCGCGATTCGATCATCGGACTTGTGCGCGCTGAGCCGCGATTCGAATCAGCAGACCTGCGCGTGGAGCTCGAACATCAGGAATCGCGCCGCGACTTGGTCCACGCCATTCGGCTGCTCCTTGAGTGGGGCGTTTTGAAGCGGGTGCAGGGTGAGGAAGAACGCTTCATCAAGGATGCCGATGTCGACGCGCTTTATAACGTGCATCGTCCCGTGCTCGCGCGATTGCTCGCAGCCAATCGTCCGCCTTCGCTGGTGAAAGCCCGGGATTTTCCAGAACGGCTGCGTGCGCTGTGCGAGGACGACATTACTGCCAACTCGGACGAGACGCGCCACAGGCGGCTGCGAGTGCGCCTCTTTCGGCAACTGCTCGACGATCCGGTGCTCTATTACGAAGAGTTGACGCACGATGAGCGGGAGTACCTGGATCGCCAGCGCGGGTCCATATTGCCGGAGATTGAGACGGCGACAGGACTCGTGCGCGAGGTGCGCGCCGAAGGAATTGCCATGACTGATCCGACCGGGAGCCTCAGTGATTACGGACTTCCGGAGGAAGGCACCGACGGTCATCTTACCCTGCTGCTGGCGACCTTCCTTGCCGGGCGATTGCGAGAATCGCCGTGCGCAAGCGTGGCGTGCGACGCGTTGGTCGCACGGACGCAAGACTTCATCGCCGGGCATTACAAACACTGGCGCAAGGACGTGCGTGACCCCGGTCAGGACCGCGCCTTGACCGGCATGGTCATCGAGCGGCTTTGCGCGCTGGGGCTGGCCCGACGCGAAGGCGATTTCCTTCTCCCTCTCCCGGCGATTGGACGTTATGGCCTGTGCGCGGAAAAACCCGCGGATTCCGCGGACGAGACCAAAATGCTATGAGCGAGAAATTTGTTTCCGGACTGTCGAGGAACGGCGCGCCCGGGCGCCCGCTTCCCCGGCCCACTCGCGAACGCTGGCAGCCGCTGCGCAGCGGCGTATTGAACATCTTCAAATTCGACGAGGAGGAGTTCTTGTTTGAAGACGGACGGCTGCTCCTGCGGGGAAACAATGGCGCCGGCAAGTCTCGCGTGTTGGCGTTGCAACTTCCATTTCTGCTCGATGGCGAATTGGCTTCGCATCGCGTGGAGCCGGATGCCGATCCGGCGAAGCGCATGGAGTGGAATCTCCTCATGAACAAATACGAGAACCGGCTCGGTTATACCTGGATCGAGTTTGGCCGACGCGACACCGCCAACAGCGAACACTACCTTACTTTGGGCTGCGGCATGCATGCGCGCAAAGGTGCGGGAATTCCGCCAACTGCCCGCTGGTTTTTTGTGACTCCCAAACGTGTCGGCGAAGGGCTCTCGCTAATGTCGGAGAATCGCGTGCCGCTCAATCGCGAACGACTCGAAGCGGTGCTCGGGCAGCGCTCAGTCTATCGCAACGCGCGCGATTACCGCATCGCTGTCGATGAAGCGCTCTTCGGCCTCGGCGCGCGATACGAGCCGCTCATTGAATTGCTGCTGCAACTCCGCAAACCGCAGATCATGCGTGATTTCAAGGCGGACGACCTTTCCCGGCTGCTCAGCGAAGCCCTGCCGCCACTCTCCCCGCGGCTGATTGAGAATGTTTCGGTTTCCTTTCGCAGCCTGGAAACCGACCGTCAGCAACTCGCCGACCTCGCCGAAACCCGGGGTAGCGTCGAAACATTCCTGAAGAGTTATCAGCATTACGTCCGAGTGGCAGTGCGCCGGCGTGCGACGGACGTGCGATCGACGCACAGCCGATTTGAAAACGCGCAACGTGAACTTCGGCGACTGGCGGCGCGACGTGATGAGAATGCGGCAGCTCTGACGATGGCCGAAGCGACAGAGGGACGAGTCAAAGAACAGCTCGCAGCGACGCGCGAGGCCGAGAGGACGCTTCTGGCCAGCCCGGAAATGAAGAGCGCGGAGGACTTGCGCCAAGCCGCCCAGACCCGCGACGAACGCGCGCATCAAGCCGGCGAAGCTGTTGGGTTGGCCCAACATGCGGCAGGCGTGTATGAACGTTTCCGCAAAGAGCGTGAGATCGCCGACGCCCGGACTGCTCGGAAAAGCGAGGCGGCCGTTGACGCTCACGCAGCGCTGAGAACCGCGTGGGAATCCGCGGGCATGCCCGCGGCGGGTTTGCCGCCGTCACAAATCACCGCGGCGGAAGAAGTGGTGGCAGCACGCAAAGCCTTTGAGAAAGCAGTTGTGGAACGGGTCCGGCAGATCGCGGTGCTGCACGAGAGGAACGCCGTCCTTGCCGAGTGTGCCGGAGTGCGGGAGCGCGAGGAGACGCGGTTCGAGCAGCGACGCGAAGATGTTGCGCGGTGCGAGGAAGAGGAAACGCGACTGCGGGCTGAACGCGCGCAAGTCCTCGCTGAAATCGTCAGACGAATCTACGAGTGGGAGGCAACGCTGGAAGTGCTGCCCTTGGCGAAAGGCGAGGATTGGCAACTCCTGCTTGATGCATGGTCGCCGGGCGAAGTTGCGCCCCTCCTCCAGCGGATCGAGGCCGCTCATGCTGACGCGGCGCAAGCGCTCGCGGACAAGCGCAGTCGGTGTGCCCATTTGCTGGAGGATCAGGCGGCCGCGCGAGCAGAGACCGTTGCGGCCTTGAGCAGCCTGCGGGCCGGCGCGCAGACCGAACCGGCAGTTCCGCATACCCGTGCCGAAGGGGCTCGCCTGGCGAGACACGGGGCTCCATTGTGGAAATTGTGCGAGTTCCGCGAAGGCGTAAGCGCGCAAGCACGGTCGGGTTTTGAGGCAGGGCTTGAAGCCGCGGGCCTGCTTGATGCCTGGGTTACACCGACAGGCGAGCTCATTGACGCCACAACGCATGACGTTTTCTTTCAACCTGTGGTGGGAGTCCCGGACGCCGGACTCAACCGCGTTTTGCGCGTCGAGATTGATCCCACGGACGCCGCTGCATCCGCCATTGCGCCTCAACTCGTGGAGCACATTCTTGGCTGTATTGGCAGCGTCGAAGAGGAAGGCGAAACCTGGATCGCTGAAGATGGGCGCTGGCGACACGGCCTGCTGCGCGGCGCGTGGGCGAAGCCGCAGTCGGAGTATCTCGGCCACGCCGCCCGCGAAAGTGCACGCCATCGTCGAATCATCGCATTGGAATCGACCCTGGCGGAGATTGATGAAACCACAGCGCAAATCGAGCGCGAGCGGGATTCCATTACTGCGCGGATATCGAGTCTCCGAGCGGAACGCGACCGCGCGCCGGCGGTCGAGCCGTTGCAGCGGGCGAACCACGCGCTTGAATCCGCCGGGTCAGCCGGCCTGGCGGCGCGCGGCCGGTTCGAGGAGGCCGATCGAGCGCTCGGCAAAGCCCGTGAATCGGAACGAATCGCCCGCGACACCCGCGACCGGGACGCAGCCGACATCGGTCTGGCCGCGTGGAAAGAACCGGCTGCCCTCCACGAACTCGAGGGTTTCCTCGCCGACCTGCGCGAAAGTGCGGCGGCGCTCTGGCCGGCCTGGGACGCATTACTCAACGCGATGGCTGAAGTGAGAGCGGCGGCCGGGCGCGAGGAAGGCGCGCGAGACGCCTTCCAAAACGCGAATGTGCGCGCGCAGGAAGCGCAACAGCTTGCCGCAGCTTCTGCCGCACACTTCGATACGTTGCGCGCGACAATTGGCGCGACTGCCGATCAAGTGCTGGCCAGGCTCGGCGAGGTCCGGGGTGAACTGCAAAAACTCGTCGAGGCAGAAGACAAGGCCCGGACCACGGTGCAGGACTTGCGGGTGGAAAAGGCCGTCATCGAAGGCGACGAACGCCGCGCCGAAGAGGATCGCGGCATCCACGAGAAGGCTCGCGAGAATGCGACCGGACGACTCCGGCTTTTCGCGGAGAAACGGCTGCTCGAAGAAGCCGGCGGGGACTTGCAGCCCGAACGCGTCGACCTTGCGCCGAATCCGGCCGTCGAGTTGGCGCGCCGAATCGAACAGGTATTGGAGAACGTTGCGGCGGACGACGACGCCTGGCAACGGGTCCAGGCCGGTATTCAACACCAGTTCAGCGAGTTGAACGACCAACTCGGCATGCGCGGCTATCACCCGCAGGCTGAGATCGTGGACGAAGGTGTTTTCGCGATCACCTGCGCATTTCACGGGCAAACACGAACCATGACCGCATTGCGGCTGGCGCTTGCGGACGAGATGCAGAACCGCCAGGAGATGTTCACGGCCAAGGAACGCGAGGTCATTGAGAACCATTTGATCGGCGAAGTGGCGACTGAGCTGCAAACGCTCATACGCGCCGGGGAAGACTGGGTGAGGATCGTAAACGACGAACTCGATCTGCGACCGGCGAGCAGCGGCATCAAACTGCGCTTCGTGTGGCAGGTCGATCCCGATGCCTCGGACGGTCTCGATGCGGCGCGGCGCCAACTCTTGAAGATGACCGCCGCATGGTCGCCCGCTGAGCGCGACAGCATCGGTCGCTTCCTGCAAAACCGGATCAAAGGCGAGCGCGCAGCCGACGAGACCGCTTCGCTGGAGGATCATCTGCGGCGCGCTCTGGACTACCGTTCCTGGCATCGTTTTGACATCCTGCGCTTTCAGGATGGTCAATGGAAGAAGCTGACGAAGCAGACCTACGGCACCGGGTCCGGCGGCGAGAAAGCGGTGACACTCACTCTGCCGCAATTTGCCGCCGCGGCGGCGCACTATCGGAGCGCCGCACCGCACGCCCCGCGTCTCATCCTGCTCGACGAGGTTTTCATCGGCATCGACAAGCCGACGCGGGCACGGCTCATGGGACTGCTTCACAGCTTTGACCTCGATTTCGTGATGACCAGCGAACTTGAATGGGGCTGTTATGCGACGCTGCCGGCGGTTGGCATCTGTCAGTTCGCTTCGAATCCCGACTCGCCCGCGGTCCTCGTTACGCGTTTGACTTGGAACGGGCGCGAACTTCTTCCGCATCGTGATGGAAATGGCGCCTGATGTCACCCGCCTCCGCGCATTGTTCGAGCAGCCCGGACTGCGGTGGATCATGTCACGGCTCGCCGAGCGCCTGTCGCGCGGCCGGCCGCTGAGTGGCCTTATTGCCAACGCGCAAGCCGGAGCCGACGAGCGGCGCGCGCTGGACGATCTTCTCGGCAGACACAGCACCGCCGGAAGTCGTTTGAGCCTGGACCTTGCGACACTCGAGGAAACACTTCGCGCGGCCGGAATGGCTGGATGCCTTGAGGATGCGGTTGTCGCTTGTCGTGGTCACGTTGAAAACCAGCGCGCACAAGCCGAGCGTCGGCGCGATGAGTGGGAAACGCTGATCGACGCCGTGCGTTCTCGCTGTGCAGTTGTGCCGGCGTTGCTCGGATGGGTCGATGCTCTGGCTCACGACGGGACGTTGAAGCGGCTATCCCGTGGTGATGTCAATACCGCGAGCAACCTCATGGCGAGTGCGGTGCGGATGGTGTCGCGCAAGCCCGGCAGTGAAGTTCTTCTCGCAACTCTAGCGGCTGAAAGCGCGGGCGACAGCCACGCTCTCGATCGCGGTCAACCGCTTGCCACCCTTTGTCTCCGGGCCATTTCCGTCTTGCACGGGATTGATGGTCAACGCAGCGCCAATGCGCGCCGTAAGGCATGGGCCGCCGTGGGCGTCATCATTGATGACCTCAGCGCGCCCGTCCTGACTTTCAACCTGCGCGCGACGCCGGGCTCGGCTTTGGCGCAGGTTCTCGAAGCGCATCGACAGCAGAGCGAGCCGGTCTTTCTCACGTACCGGCAGCTTCAAAGCCGCAACCTGTTCGAGCCACTCGATCCCGCCATGCGGACGGTCTTCATTTGCGAGAATCCGACAGTCGTCAGCGCCGCCGCCCGCGAGATCGGCATCCATTGCCGGCCGCTCGTCTGCACCAATGGCCGGCCTGCGTCCGCGGTGAATCTCCTTCTTTCTCAACTGCGTCGCGCCGGCGCTGAGTTGCGCTGTCACGCGGACTTCGATTGGGCGGGACTGCGCATCATCGATCAGCTCATACGCGACCACACGGCCATTCCCTGGCGCATGAGCGCTCAAGAGTATCTCGCAGCGGCTGGAACGGTGTCGCTCGATCCTCAACCATTCACCGCCAGTTGGTCGCCGGAATTGCCTGAGGCGATCCGTGCGCACGGTAATGCCGTGTTCGAAGAACAGGTCATTCGCTCTTTGCTCAACGATCTCGTCGAAGATGAATCTCCGCAAACACAGCGATAATGCGAATGGAAATGAAATTTTTCTTTGCGAAGTGGGAGCAATGGGCGCCCGGACAACGACATCAGATGCTTTTGGCCCTCAATTCGGTTGACAATGCCCATAAGAGGATTCGGGAACTCGTCATCACCCCCATCATTGATGGGCCGCGCGAAATGGCGTGAGGGGTGTCCTGAAGCGACCGCTTCGTTCGTCATGACAATGAAAACCGAAACAGAAAGAAAATTATGCCAACCAACAACGTAAACACGATCCGACTTCACCGAGTGCTCCGGGCGACGCCGGAGAGAATTTACCGGGCGTTCCTTGATGCGGACGCGATGGCCAAGTGGCTTCCACCGAACGGATTTACGGGCAAGGTTCATCGCCTGGACGCCAAAGTCGGCGGCACCTACAGGATGTCGTTTACAAATTTCACCACCGGCAAGAGCCACTCCTTCGGCGGAACCTATCTCGAACTGGCGCCCCACGAGCGCATCCGCTACACGGACAAATTCGACGACCCGAACCTGCCCGGCGAAATGCAAACGGCGATCACCTTGAAGCAGGTGTTCTGCGGAACCGAGTTGAACATCACGCAGGAAGGGATACCGGCGGCCATTCCCGCCGAGGCCTGTTATCTCGGCTGGCAGGAATCGCTGACGCTGCTGGCAAAGCTCGTCGAGGCTGAAATTCCGGATCAGCAGTGAAACGGTCAAGACCCGGACCGGCATCTGTGGGAAATCGTCTGGAATCCCCAATGGCCGAGCCCTGAGTAACGCGTCAGGCTGTAATCGTCGGAAATCCGGATCATCGGCGGCGAGTTGATATCGTCACACGCCTTGCTTCCCAATTGCGTCACCAGCTTTGAGCCGCGTGGTAAACGCAGTGGTGTCGGTAACGACCGTCATCAGCCTGGTTCACCAAGTAGATGGAATCGTGTCAGGACAAGCCCTTGAGCGTGTCCAGGTCCACTTGCAAATCGTCCGCTTCGTAATCGATAAAAAATGGCAAACGATGCGGAAGGAAACCAACGTTCGAACCGCTCAGCTTTGCTCGACTTTCTTGCCGCCACTGACAAGAGGCGATTCGCATTTTTCAATTGCGACACCCGACACCCACCCGAGCGTCTCACGGCGCCGACAGCAGGTTTCGAGCGGACACCAAAACGGACACCAAAGGAGTTAAAAACCGTATGGTTCAGTAGTGCCCGAGTACGCTTGATTCCCCAACAAAATCAGGCATATTTGAGGCGCAATCGCGGCGGAAAACGGCCGAGTCCGACAACTGGCTCCACTCCTTCAGGAAGGCGCGTTCCGCGAGGCTGCCGTTGCTGGCAAGGGAAAAGGGTTCAGTGACAATCACCAATGGCACACCTGAAGAAATCCGATTGAATACTCCACTAAAAGTGGCCTCAGCATGGCAAGAAACGGGTGGCGATTGACAACAAAAGTGGAGGAGCCCTGTCGTGCTCAGCGTATTAAGACCGGAACGCGAAGCATTTCGCAGTGACTGAATAGAAAAACAAGAGAAAGGACAAGCTATGAAAAGCAGTGACATTGCCACCAAAGGCATGGAGAAGAAGTTCGAAGTGGCGCCCCTGAAATAACCGGCATCAGAGCGAAATCAGAAATGGGCGGAGATTTGGATGCCGAGAATGAAAACCCTGCTGCTCAATGCACCCGTGCGGCTCACGTTGGCGGCGGGCGTCGGTTGGCCGACAACCTCCGCCGTCCCCGCCAACCGGTTCCGTTCGGGGAACACCGTCAACTTCACTGCCAAACCGAGTCGGATGAATCGGTAGCTCACCCCGTTTATAATATCCAGATCCTTTGCGCGCCGGTGCACTGAGTTACCGGTTCTCTCATCGACACTCATGCACCCATTTGACCCAGGCAAAATTCTGCGGCTCCCGATAGTGGTTGGCGGCGTGGCGCTCGTCGGGCTCGCATTGACAGGCTGCAAGGGGATCCCCGCACGGAACGAACGGGCCGCGCGGCAGGATTTGAAAACCGTTGGCGATACTTTCCGGCCGCAGAATCAGCGTCCCGCCCTGCCGACGCTGCAAACCAATTCCAGTCTGAGCAATTTCCTGCATTTCGCCGTCTTGAATCAGCCGCAAGTCGAAGCGGCGTATTTCGATTGGGCGGCCTCGGTTGAACGCATCACGGTCGAGCGGTCTCTGCCCGATCCCCGGCTCTCCTTTGAGTCCGACATCGCGGACATCGTGATGACCGTGATGCCTGGGCTGATGCAGGATTTTCCCGGACCGGGCAAGTTGAAAGCAGCGGCCGTTGTTGCGAGCGCTGAAGGCAAGGCGAAATATTTTGTGTTTGAGACTTCCGTGCTGCAAACCGCCTTCGCGCTCAAGCAGGCCTATTACCAGCTCTGGTTTCTCAACGAAAAAATCCGCATCAACCGCCAGACCCTCGAGCTGCTCGCCGACCTGGAGAAGATTGCCCGCGCGCAAAACGAGGTGGGCAAGGTAACGCTGCAAGATGTCTATCGCGCCCAGATCGAGCAGGACCAACTGACGACCGAGATAGTGAATCTCGAAGATTCGCGCCACCCGCTGACCGCGCAATTCAAGGGCGCGCTGGGCTTGACGCGCGACCAGTCGGACCCGCCACAGCCGGCGCGATTTGAAACTACCCCGCTCGATTTGAATGGCGAAGATTTGCTCAAGACGGCTTTTGCGCGGAATCCCCGTCTCAAGGCGATGGAAGCCGAAGTGCGCCTGGCGGAAGCGTCCATCGCCCTCGCCCGCAAGTCGAGGGTGCCGGATTTCAGCCTGGGGTTGATGGCTGACGCCAAGACCGCGCCCACAATCTTTCGTCCGCTGGCGGGGATGACTCTGCCCATTTGGCGGGACAAAATTGCGGCGCAAATCGCGGCAGCTCAGGCCGGCAAGCGCGCCGCCGAAGCCCGGCTCACATCCGAACAAATCACGCTCACGGTGGACTTCGCCATGAAGAGCTACGATTACCGTGAAATCACGCGCAACCTGGCCCTGTTGCAGGACAAACTGGTTCCCAAAGCCCGCCAGTCACTCGAGATCGCGAGGGCCGGCTACCTGGCCGGGCAAATTGATTTCTTCAACCTCATCGATGCCGAGCGCACCTTGCTGAACTTTCAACTTGAGGAAGTGGAAGCGCGCACGCGCCGTGAAATCATTCTGGCGGACTTGTCGCTGTCCATTGCCGGAATAGCCCCGGAAGGCGCGCCGATTTTGCCCCTTTCTCCCACTGCTTCCTCACCGTCACCAAATCACTGAATATTGCCATGACTTTGAAATCAAGACGCGTGCTGACCGTCCTTTTGCCGCTGCCGGTGCTGTTCGCTGCCGCGTGGTTGCTCCTGCGGCCAGGCGGCCACGACCCTGGCAAGGCCGGGGAAAAAACCCTCTACACCTGCGGCATGCATTCGCAGGTCATTCAAGACAAGCCCGGCAACTGCCCCATTTGCGGGATGAAGCTGACGCCCGTTCGCAGGCAGTCCGGCTCGAGCACGACCTCGACGAACGCCACCGGCGCAACGCCCGGCGGCGAACGCAAAGTCAAATACTACAAGTCCACCATGCTGCTCGGAGAAATCAGCCAGACGCCGCGCAAGGACAGCATGGGAATGGACATGGTGCCGGTCTATGAAGATGAAGCGGCGGACTCGTCCATCATCGCGGTTGACCCGGTGACGACACAAAACATGGGCATCCGCACGGGCGTGGTCACCAAAGGGCCGCTGCGCCGGGCAATCCGCGCGGTCGGCATCATTGATTTCGACGAAACGGCGCTCGCCGACGTCACCACCAAATTCAAAGGCTGGATTGAGAAACTTTACGTGGACGCCACGGGCAAACAGGTGCATCGGGGCGAACCGCTTTTTGACATCTACTCGCCGGAACTTTACAGCGCGCAAGTCGAATACGTCCTTTCCTTGAGCCCGTCCGCCAAGCCCGACGCCGGCACCGACTCGATCAGGAGCAGCGCGCTCACCAAACTGAGGTTCTTCGACATTTCCGACGAGCAGATCGCCGAACTGGAGAAAACGAAGCAGCCCGGAAAAACCATGCGGGTGAATGCGCCTCGCGACGGCATCGTGGTGGAGAAGATGGCAGTGCAGGGCCAGATGGTGGACGCCGGAATGAAACTCTACCGGCTGGCCGACCTGTCGCTCGTGTGGGTGCTCTCGCAGGTCTATGAACAGGACCTGGCGTTCCTCAAACTCGGCCAGGAAGCCGTCGTGCGGTTGTCGTATCTGCCGGACCGTGAGTTCCGCGGGCGCGTCACTTACATCTACCCGACGGTCGATGAGAAGACGCGCACGGCGAAGGTGCGCATGGAGTTTCACAACCCCGGCTTCTTTCTCAAACCGGGCATGTTCGCCACCGTCGAACTGCGCGCCGAACTGGAACCTTCGACACTGCTCGTGCCGGACTCGGCCGTGCTCCGCAGCGGCGAGAGGAACACCGTGTTTGTCGCGCTCGACGCCGGCAAGTTCGAGCCGCGCACCGTGACGCTCGGCTCGCGAGCGGAAAACAACCTGTATCAGGTGTTGAGCGGATTGAACGAAGGGGAGCGCGTCGTCACGTCCGGGCAGTTCATGCTCGATTCGGAAAGCCAGCTTCGCGAGGCCATCCAAAAGATGCTCGCGCCGTCCGGGCGTCCGGGCGTGGGAGCGTCCGAGCGTGGGAGCGTCGGAGCGTTTTCCACGCTCCACGCTCCCGACGCTTCACGCTCCACGAGCTACATCTGCCCGATGCCGGAGCACGTCGCCATCAAGTACGACCGTCCCGGCAAGTGCCCCATCTGCGGCATGACCCTCGTGCCGGTGAGCGAGGCGGCGCTTGCGAAGCTTCAGCCGGGCGGCCGCGTTGAGTACTATACCTGCCCCATGCCGGAGCACAGCGATGTGAAGCTGGACAAGCCGGGCAAGTGTCCGAAGTGCGGCATGACGCTCATCCCGGTGATGGAACCGCCGCAAATGCCTGAGCCTGCCGCGACTTCAGCCACGATTCCATCGCCGCTCTACACCTGCCCGATGGCCATTCATTCGGACGTGGTCTCCGACAAACCCGGCAGATGCCCGAAGTGTCAGATGGACCTTGTGCCCACGAGCACAGTCAAACACGGCAAAGCGGCGGAGGAAACCTGGCGGAAACAACAAGGGGCCAATCCACCCGCTGGCACTCCCAAACATCAGCACTGAATCAGTTGCGAACCACCATGCTCAAAGGCATCATAGATTTTTCGCTCAAGAACAAGTTCATCGTCCTGCTCGCGACGGTGGCGTTGGTGCTCGGGGGCGTTTACTCGGTGCGCAACATTCCGCTCGACGCGATTCCCGATCTTTCGGACGTGCAGGTCATCATCTACACGGAGTGGCCAGGACAGGCGCCTCAGATTGTTCAGGACCAGGTCACCTATCCCATCACAACCAAGATGCTCTCCGTGCCCAAGGCCAGAGTCGTGCGCGGCTACTCCTTTTACGGCTTCTCGTTCGTCTATGTCATCTTCGCGGACGGCACCGACCCGTATTGGGCGCGCAGTCGCGTGCTCGAATATCTTAGCGGACTGAGCGGACGCCTGCCCGCCGGTGTTTCGCCCTCGCTCGGTCCTGACGCCACCGGCGTCGGTTGGGCATTCATGTATTCCATCAACTCGACCAACCGAAGTCTGGCGGAGTTGCGCTCCATGCAGGATTGGTATCTCCACTATCAACTCGCTTCCGTCGAGGGCGTCTCCGAGGTCGCGTCCGTCGGCGGCTTCGTGAAGCAATATCAAATCACCGTGGACCCCACGCGGCTGCGCGCGTACGGGCTTTCTATCGCGGAAGTGAAGATGGCTGTCGAACGGAGCAATGGCGAAGTCGGCGGGCGCTCCATCGAACTGGCGGAAAAGGAATTCATCCTGCGCGTGCGCGGCTACATTCAAGACATTGAGGACTTGAAGAAAGTTGCCTTGGGGGTGGGAGACAAGGGTGTGCCGATTCTGTTGGGCGCAGTCGCCGACGTGCAACTGGGTCCCGAGATGCGCCGCGGCATCGCGGAGCTGAACGGCGAAGGCGAAACCGTCGGCGGCATCGTGGTCGTGCGCTACGGCGCAAACGCGCGGCAAGTCATCCTCGACGTGAAGAAGAAGCTCGACCAGGCCATGAAAGGCCTGCCGTCCGATGTGAGCTACACCGTCGCCTACGACCGCAGCGCCCTGATTGAACGCGCCGTCAGGACGCTCGAAGAAAAGCTCATCGAGGAAAGCATCGTGGTGGCGCTGGTCTGCATCGGTTTCCTGCTCCATCTGCGCAGTTCGCTGGTGGCCATTCTGATTCTGCCCATCGCGGTGCTCGTTTCCTTCGTCATCATGTTCGGGCAGGGCATCAGCTCGAATATCATGTCGCTGGGCGGCATCGCCATCGCCATCGGCGCGATGGTGGACGCCGCCATCATCATGATCGAAAACGCCCACAAGCACCTCGAACACGACCAGGGCAAGAAGCCGCACTGGGACATTATCCGCGATGCCGCGGTGGAAGTCGGCCCGACGCTGTTCTACTCGCTGCTCGTCATCACGGTATCGTTCGTGCCCGTGTTCACGTTGCAAGCGCAGGAAGGGCGCTTGTTCAAGCCGCTCGCATTCACCAAGACCTACTCGATGGCGGCGGCGGCGGTGCTCTCCATCACGCTCGCGCCGATTCTCATGGGCTATTTCATTCGGGGCAAAATCCCGGCGGAAGAAAAGAACCCCATCAACCGTTTTCTGATCTGGCTCTATCACCCGCTGATTGATTTCGTGATCCGATGGCGCTGGCCCGTCATCGTTGGGGCCGGCGCCATCATTGCCTGGGTGTTCTTCCCGTGGAATTGGCTCGTCACGAATCGCCTGTCCGACGGCAAGCTCAAGACCGTGGCGGAAAGTGTCGGGAAAATCTTTCCGTATCAAAACATCGGTTCCGAGTTCATGCCGCCGCTTTACGAAGGCGACCTGCTCTACATGCCGACGACATTCCCCGGCATCTCGCCGACCAAGGCGCGCGAGGTGCTGCAGGTCACCGACAAAATCATCCGCCGGTTCCGGGAAGTGCATCACGTCTTCGGCAAGATCGGCCGGGCCGAAACCGCGACCGACCCGGCGCCCTTCGACATGGTGGAAACGACTATCATGCTCGAGGACGAGAAGGATTGGCCGGTCGTGGACATCGCGGACGAGCGGGGCAATGTCGTCGCGCATCGTCGGCGCACGCCCGACGAACTGGTGGATGCGCTCAACGCGGCCATTCAAATCCCCGGCCTGAACAACGCCTGGACGATGCCCATCAAGACGCGCATCGACATGCTCGCCACCGGCATCAAGACGCCCGTGGGCATCAAGGTCGCCGGGCCGAACCTCGTCGAGCTGGAACGTATCGCGTCGGAGATAGAAGTCGTGCTGCGGCAGGTACCAGGCACGTCGGGCGTGTTTGCCGAGCGCGTGATGGGCGGCAATTACATTCAGTTCAACATCAACCGCGATGAGATCGCCCGCTACGGATTGAGGGTCGCCGATGTTCAGGACGTGCTCGAAGTCGCGCTCGGCGGAATGCCCCTGACAACGACCGTGGAAGGTCTGGAACGCTACTCCGTGAGCCTTCGTTACAGCCGCGACTTCCGCGAGAACCTCGAGGCCTTGCGCGAAATCATCGTGCCCGCGCCGACCGGCGCCCAGGTGCCGCTCGGGCAACTGGCGAAGATCGAGACCGTGCGCGCCCCGATGGGCATCAAGAGCGAAGCCGCCGTGCCGAACGCCTGGATTTACGTGGACGTGAGGGGCATCGATATCGGCAGTTACGTCCAGATGGCGATGCACGCGGTCAACGAAGCCGTGGCCAGGGGCGCCGTCAAGTTGCCTGACGGCTATAATATTTTCTGGAGCGGCCAATACGAATACATGCTTCGGGCCAGGCAGCGGCTGATGATTGTCGTGCCGCTGACGCTGCTCATCATCGTGTTCATCATCTACCTCAACACGCGCTCGGCCATCAAGACCGCCATCGTGATGCTGGCCGTTCCATTCTCGCTGGTGGGTGCCTTCGCGATTCTCCACTGGCTCGGCTACAACCTGAGCGTCGCCGTTTGGGTTGGCATCATCGCGCTCGCCGGCCTGGATGCCGAAACCGGCGTGGTGATGTTGCTCTACCTCGACATCGCCTACGGCCAGTGGGTCCACAACGGCCGGATGCGCAACCTTACCGACCTGCGCGACGCCATCTACCACGGAGCCGTGAAGCGCGTCCGGCCGAAGGCCATGACCGCCTCCGTCATCATTGCCGGCCTCCTGCCGATTTTGTGGAGCCACGGCGCGGGCGCCGACGTGATGAAGCGCATCGCCACACCGATGATCGGCGGAGTCGTGACCTCCACCGTCATGGAGTTGGTGGTCTATCCGGCAATTTTCTATTTATGGCGTTCCCGCCGCCTCAAAAGCCTGCCGATCACGGAGTCCGCCCCGGAACCAGCTTTGCTGAACGACGACGGGAGAAAGGAATTCGTGTGAAACCACCCGCCTTCCGGCGCCCTTGACGCGCAGGGCCGTAAAACATAGTATTACTCCATGATAAAGACGATCAGCAAAGTGGGTAACTCGCAGGGTCTGATCTTTGATGCGGCTTTACTGGAGCTGGCGCATCTCAAACCCGGCGACGAGGTGAACGTGGAGGTCCATGACGGGGGAACCATCACGCTCACTCCCATCCGTCCGCGCCCGCCGCGCGAAGAGGTGTCGAAGGTCATCAAGGCGACGATGAAAGATTACGCGCGGACGATGAAAAAGCTGGCATGAGCCGCAGGCCGGAGAATTGTTTCCATCTCACGGTGGAGATCGTGCGGGAGATTCACGCCGAGGCCATCGCAACGTTTGGCGGGTCGGATGGCATCCGGGAGATGGCGTTGCTGGAGTCGGCGGTGGCTGCGCCGCAGGCGGGTTTCGGCGGCAAGTCGCTCTCCAGGAATTTGGCGGAGACGGCCGCGGCCTACCTCTTTTATATGTGCCGGAACCATCCGTTCATTGACGGAAACAAGCGGACGGCGCTGGGCTCTTGCATCGTGTTTCTTCGGCTGAACGGCATCGAGCCCGGGCCGGATCGACCGGACTGGGAGGAATTGACCCGGGCGGTGGCGTCGGGCGAATTGGATCGCGACCAGGCGACGGAGCGTCTGCGAAAACTCCTGCCGAAAAACAAATGAGCACACCGAGCGCACTTGTTTCCAAACTCTGGAACGACTGCAACAAGCGCACGGGCCTGGATGATTTTGTGGGCTGTTACTTTGGAGCGCCGATTTCCAAATCGGCAAGCGCCGGGTCGGAGACGTCGGAGATTCGCCATGATTTCGGAGGATCTGGAGAAATGAGGATCGGGTAAAAAAGAAAAGCCGGACAACAGGTCCGGCCTTTTTCACACGCGCGCACCTGAGAACAAAGTGCGCGACAACAAGGTAATAGTATCCATTGCCGTGTTTCGCGCCAGTCACCAGTTCTGGGGACAACGCATCGCGGGATTATGGTTCCGATTGTTTCATTGTGCCTCCCAGGCCGGCTTCGCCGGCGCGAACGTCACTGGCATCGACCCGATCATTTCCCCACGCCGGCAGGCGCCGGTTTGGTCCTCGCCGAAGGCGGTGAGATATTCGTCGAAGAAACGCCCGGCGGCGCGGTTTCCCGAAGGAAATTTTCAAGGATGGCCAGGTAACCGTCGAGCGCTCCCCCGGTGTCGTCGCCCAGGTCGCGCTTGAGTTCTTTCAACTGGTCCGCCGCGGATTTCGCCTCCACCCGGATGTCGTTCACCGTCAGCTTTCCGCTCATCAGGCCGGCGACCATCTCGTTGAACTTTTTGTTGGCTTCCGGCCCGGCGTCGCCAAGGAGTTGCGCCTGCACCTGCTGGATGAAATTCGTATTTGCCCCGAGTTGCCGCAGCGGCGCAGACAGGTCCGTCACGCCGTTGGACAGCGCACCGAACGACGCGCCGGTCTGACCGTTTGTCGCCGGCGTCATTCGCGCGATGTTGGCGGTTGCATTCGAGCCGAAGGTAACGTGCGCCACCTTGCCGCGCGCCAGACGCACCGTGCCCAGCACGTCGCTGCGCAAGACCAGCGTGTTGGTGTCAAGCGACAACACGTTGCCGAAGTAACGATCGCCGTTTTGCATCTCCACCTGGTCGGCGGGAAGCCAGTCGGCGGCCAGGAACAGGGCAAGGGTGGCGCAACACAAAGAAACACGTTTGAGGAAAACGCCCGCGATCGCGCTGACGGATTTGGCCACCGGGTCGTCAAACGCCGCACCCGCCGACGGACGGATCATAGGTCGGCGACTTCGGCGATGTGGGCGCGGGTCGAATAAAGCCGGACCATTCGTGGAGAGATTGTTTCTCATGGCAAGCCGAACCTACCCCTCATGCGGGCCGCTCGCAAAAAGAAAAGGGCGCTCAATCCTCGGGTCGCTCGCCGTGTCGCGCCATCTTCACCAGCTTCGGATCAAACTGGCCCACGATCGTCACCAGGTCCCGTTGCGCGGCCATGACTTCATGGATGTTCTTATAGACCATCGGCACCTCATCGAGGCCCGCCGAAATCAGCGTCACGCCGCGCCGGCGCAGGAACCGGTTCACCTCTTTCCAGTTGAAAGTTTTCACCGCCTGCGTGCGGCTCATCACGCGGCCCGCGCCGTGCGACGCCGAGTTCAGCGATTCCGGATTCCCCTGGCCGCACACGACGAAACCGGGTGACGCCATCGAACCCGGGATGATGCCCAGGACTCCGGTGCCGGCCGGCGTTGCGCCCTTGCGATGCACGATCACCTCGCGCTCGACGCCGTCGATCGCATGCCTCTCCTTCCAGGCGAAATTGTGATGGTTCTCGAGGTCGAGCAAAACCTGGGTCCCGAGATTCTTCGCGATGTGTTTGTGAACGAGCGCGTGGTTCGCCGCCGCATAGCGGCCCATCAGCTCCATCGCCGCCCAGTATTCCTGGCCGTCCGCCTCGTCGAGCGACAGCCAGGCCAGCCGCTGCAATTCCTTCGGCAACTCGGGGTGCTTCTTCACCGCCAGCTTGCTGTAGTGATCGCACACGGCCGCCCCCGTGCCGCGGCTGCCGCTGTGGCTGAGCAACGCGACATAAGTGCCGGGCAGCAGTCCGTTGATTTTTTCGTGCGCCGTGAATGTCCCGAACTCGACGAAATGATTCCCGCTTCCGCTGGTGCCGAGCTGCGCCCAGGCGCGGTCTTTGTTCGCCTCGGTAATCGGGCTGACCGACCAGTTCGCGTCCATCACTTCATGCTCGCGACGATCCTTGAACGCGGCGCCCACGCCGAAGCGGGTTTCCGCCTCGATGGCGCGCGTCAACCGGTCCTGCTTTCGGTCCAGGTCGGCGGGGACAATATCCAGCACGGTCATCTTCATGCGGCAGGCGATGTCCACACCCACGGCGAACGGGATGACCGCATTGTCCGTGGCCAGCACGCCCCCAATGGGCAGCCCGTAGCCGACGTGCGCGTCGGCCATCAACGCGCCGGCGACTGATACCGGCAGCAGACACGCCTTTTCCATCTGCATCACCGCGTCATGCTCCAGCCCTTCGCCCCATTGACGGTATTTGACCGGTTCGGTCCGCGGCGCCGGCGGCGCCGCCAGCAAGGCGCGGGCAAACTCGCCGCGCAACGGGTCGTCCAGGAACATCGCCGGATGAGCGACGATGGCGTTCACCTCGACCTCAATCCGTGTCTTGTCTCCGCCGCCGAGGACATACCGGCCGACGAAATCCGTTGCCCTACGCATCGGTTCTCCGAGCGGCACACCCCAATGAAGAAGGTCTTTGGCGTTCATGAAAACAGCCGGTCCGCCCGCGTCGAGAACACGATCTGACCGACAAAGTTCAAATCGTCTGGTTCCGGGCGTTCGTCAAGTGAGGAAGCCAGTTCTTGCCGCCCGTTGAAAAAAGCTTTCTGACGGTCCCGACCATTTTCAGTCGATCATTCCTCATCCTGTCCATCAGCATCCGATCAGGCATCGTGGGCCGGGCGCAAGACAGAATTCTTCGCCGACCAGGCGGCAAAGAACGCAAAGAACACGGCGAATCCTGTGGACGTTTCGAATCCTGTGGGAAGCTCGCGGCGTCCGGGATTCACGGCGGGGTTTCCCACCGGATTCAAAGCGACATGGATCCCAGCGCGGCAGGGCCGCGACCGAGTGAATTCGTTGTGTTGCAACTGGAGGTTGAATGTTCCAATTCGGCGGCCAATCACGGCGCAAGACAGAATTCTTCGCCGACCAGGCGGCAAAGAACGCAAAGAACACGGCNNNGCCGCGACCGAGTGAATTCGTTGTGTTGCAACTGGAGGTTGAATGTTCCAATTCGGCGGCCAATCACGGCGCAAGACAGAATTCTTCGCCGACCAGGCGGCAAAGAACGCAAAGAACACGGCGAATCCTGTGGACGTTTCGAATCCTGTGGGAAGCTCGCGGCGTCCGGGATTCACGGCAGGGTTTCCCATCGGATTCAAAGCGACATGGATCGCAGCGCGGCAATCCGTCGTCGCGGCGCGCGATTTTTGGACTCGCCGGATTTGGCAATTTCAGCGACAGTCGCGCGCGATGAAACGGGGTCTGGCGCTGGACAAAGTCGTGTTGCTGGGGCGCACGTTGGAAGAGTATCGGCGCTACTTTGCGCTCGATCTCGAAAGCCTGCGCGGCAAAGCAGTCCTGGATGTCGCGTCGGGCGTCAGCTCTTTCTGCGCGGAAGCACAGGGTCTGGGTCTGGAGGTGATGGCGTTCGATTCGATCTACGAACTTGCCGGAGAAGAAATCCGGCGCCGCTGCGAACCCGATCTGGACCAGGTGATTCAGGCCGTCGGCAAGCTCGAGACTTATCGCTGGGACTTCTACCGGTCGCCCGAAGTTCTCCGGGGATTTCGCGAGAGAGCGTATCGCGCTTTCCTGGATGATTATCGGAGAGGGCAGGGGATCCGTTACCTGGCGGGCAACCTGCCGAACCTGCCATTTCGCGATGAGCGGTTTGATCTGGCGCTCGTTTCCTATTTGCTCTTCGTTTACGAGGAACAGTTCGACTACGAATTTCACCGGCAATCGCTGCTGGAAATCATGCGCGTGACTCGCGGTGAAGCGCGCCTCTATCCGATCGTCAGCTTTGAAGCCAGCCGCTGCCGCTATCTGGACCGGTTGCGGGAGGATCCGGCATTGCGCCACCTCGGCTTCGAGGAAGTCGAAACGGACTTCGAATTTCTCGTCAATTCCAACTACTACCTGCGGGTGTTCCGGCGTTGAACGCGGGTCCGGGAATCGCGCCGCCGGCGTCCCTGGCAAGCAAAGCCGGTTTGCGGTGACGTTTTCCGTGGCGGTCTGGCGGGTTGTCCAATTTCTCGCTGGTCACGAACCGAAAAGCCGCTAAGATGTCGTACGTTCAAAGAAATCCAGGGACACCCTGTGAATCAAACAACGCGTTATCTGCAATCGGTCTCCGATCAGCAGGCCATTGAAATTGGCGCGCTGGTCAATTACCTGCTCATTGACGCCATCAAGGTCGGCGCCAGCGACATCCATATCGAGCCCTGGGAAAGCACGCTGGTGGTGCGCATCCGCCTGAACGGCGTGCTCAACGAGTTGGTCCACCTGCCGCTGGATCTCATGGAGAAGATTTCCGGTCGCCTCAAAGTGATGGCCAACCTGATCTCGTATCAATCCGATTTGCCTCAGGAAGGCCACGCGCCGGCCAACCAGGAAATCGGCGGCGTCGAGTTGCGCGTCTCCGTCTTCCCGACCGTGCGGGGCGAGAAGATCGTCATCCGCATTTTCGATCCCAGCAACCGCAGCTTCGACCTCGGCGCGCTGGGTTTTGAAGAAGAAACGCTGCACGCATTCATCAAGCTGCTGGCGCGGCCGAGCGGGTTGATTTTGCTGACCGGCCCGACCGGTTCGGGCAAGACCACCGCGATTTACGCCGCGCTCTACCATCTGGTTCAACGTTCCGGGCCGACCATCAGCATCAGCACGGTCGAAGACCCGGTGGAATTCAACTTGCCGATGATCAGCCAGGCGCAAATCAATCCGCACAAGGATTTCACCTATCCGGTCGCGCTCCGTTCCCTCATGCGCCAGGACCCGCAGGTCATCATGGTGGGCGAGATTCGCGATCCGGAAACGGCCGCCATTGCCGTGCAGGCCGGCCTCACCGGCCATCTGGTCATCAGCACGATCCACAGCGGCAGCACCGCGGGCGTTTTTGCGCGGCTGATCAACATGGAGATCGAACCGTTTCTCCTTTCTTCCAGCATCATCGGTGTCATTGGCCTGCGTCTGATTCGCAAAAACTGCACGTTCTGCGCCCAGCCCTACCAACCGGAGTCAGGCCAGTTGCGGTTGATGCCGCCGGAAGCGCTCGAGACGGCCACCTTTCGCCGCGGAGTCGGCTGCAAGGAGTGCCTGGACACCGGTTATTCCGGCCGCACGGCGGTCACCGAAATGCTCGTCGTGGACGAAGTCATGCGCGACGCCATTCTGCAAAAGCTTCCGACCCGCTCGCTCCAACAGGTCGCCATCCAGCAAGGCATGCAAACCCTCTGGCAGATGGGGCTGCGGCGCGTTTTGGCCGGCCAGACACCGCTGGAGGAGATCCTCCGTGTGGTCGCGGTGGACCAGTTTTGAGCGCGGAGTTTTCTGTTTACTTTCCCCACGACGAAGGAGTGGGGAGAGGGAGTGACTCGCTGACGACGTTCACGGTCTGGGAAGTCGGCTCAACATTTGAGCGTATGCATTCTGGAGGACCTGCTTGCCGGCGGGACTGGTCGTGGCAGCCATCATCTGATCGATCAGATCCAATCGCAGGTCGATTTGTTCCTTTGACCACACCACTGGCGGGGCGGTGCTGCCAAAAAGCTGGTTGCCGTACTGAATGTAATTGCCGGCCAATGACGCAGCGATCCCAGTCCACGCCTGCTCCGGAACCTGATTCAGGCGGGCCTGTTCCAAAAGGCTGGCGCGGGCTTCCGGGAACTGCATGGCTGCCTGGGCCAACGGACGCAGAACTAAGTCGCCGTTGCCCACAGCCGCGGATGCCTGGTCCTGCGCCATCCGGACCAACGCGGGAATCCCCGCTCCGTCCGGCATCCCAGCCAGCGCCAACGTGGCATAAAGGTTCCATTTGCTGGACGACTTTTCCAGCAGACCGATCACGCCTTCGTCACCGTACTTTTGCAACACTTCAAAGAGCGGCGTGACGGTGCGCCCGTTCCACTGATCGCTGACAGCCTGCGCCAGGGTTTCGCTGGCGGCCGCCAGGACAACCGAACGGAACTGGTCGGGCGGCAATTGACTTTCGAGCCCTTTAGCCAAAAACCCGATCTCCTGCGGGTCTGCCGTCGTTTGCAGAGTTTGAAGGGACAGCTCCATGGCCTCAGGGGTCCCGATCTGCCGAAGCGCATCGAGCATCCCCATGCGCAGGGAAGAGTAGCCCACCTGTTTGGCGGCGCCCACCGGGTCAAAATATATGTCTTGAAAACGATCGAGGTATGCGCGGATGGCTGGTACCGCCCCTGCACCCTCTTCCACGAGCTGCTTGAACGAGCGCTTCAGTTCCTCGGCCTTCTGTGGCGAAACGCCGCCGGCGAAGAAGTCCGGCTGCCCCACACGCGCGATTACTTCCTGCGCCGCCGAAGGAGGCACGGCTTCTGGCGGGGCTTGAGTCGGCAATGGGGCCTGCGCGCGCTGCGGACGAGGGGGAGGATTGGGAGTGCCCGTTGGGTCCGGCATCCGATCCACGGGAAGCACCGCCGGTCGCGTGACATACCGATTGGCCACGACCACCGACTGCGGCGGCGGAGCGGTGACGGGATTGCTGGAGGCGGATGCCGGCCATGAATTCGACGCGCGAAATGCGAGATAGCCAAGCAAAAGGACCACTCCTCCGATCACCAGAATAAACCGAATTCGGATTCCGCGTGGCTCAGAGTGTCTGCTATCCCGCGTCGTTCGGGCAGCGGGGCTTATCTGGCGGCTTGTTCCGTTCATCATTTCTCCCTCTTGCTGAAAGAGACTTTGGCGATCACGGTGCCGCCGTGATGTCCGCCGTAGTGGTCGGCTGTGTCAGTGTGTAGTGGGCCGCGTCGGCGCCGATGAGGGTCAGCCCGCTCACCGTCACCAGCTTGTTCGTCCCCACCTCAGCGTCCGAAAATGCGCCGGCCACGACGCTCGCGTCCACCGTCACGTCGTCCCCGCTCACCACACCTACTACCGTCGCGCCATCCAGGTGGAGGGTGGCGACCGTCGTGCCGTCATAGACTTTGTTCTCCGCCGTGATACCGATAACCGTCAGCGTCGCGCCCGTGATGTCCGCGACGGTGGATGCCTCCGTGTTGACCGTGTAATTGCCCGCATCGTTTCCGGTCACGGAAATCCCGCTCACGCTGACCGCCTTACCATTGCCCACGTCCGCGTCCGCGAATGATGCCGTGGTGTAGCTCGCGGTCAGTTCGTCCTCCGTAATCCGATCGTCCATGAGCGTGACCGTTGCCGCTGCGCTGCCGTCATAGACCTTGTTGACGCCGGTGGCGCTCACCGTCAGTGTGCGCGCGGTGATGTCCGCCGCCGTGGTCGCCGTCGTGTTGACCGTGTAATTGCCGACATCGGCGCCGGTCACCGAGATGCCGCTCACGCTGACTGTCTTGCCCGTGCCCACATTCTTGTCCGCAAATTCTGCTGTGGTATTGCTCGCCGTCAGGTCATCACCGCTCACACGGTTATCCGAGAGCGTGACCGTCGCGGCTGTGGTGCCGTCATAAACCTTGTTCACGCCGGTGGCGCTCACCATCAGTGTGCGCGTAGTAATGTCCGCGGTCGTGGCGGCACTGGTCGAGGCGAGTTGGTAGTTGCCCGCGTCGGCGCCGCCCAGGCTCAGGCCCGTCGCGGTGACGCTCTTGCCATTGCCGACGGTCTTGTTGGCGAAGGTGGCCGTGCCGCCAACCAGGCTGACAGCCTCGCTGCCCACCACCCCGCTGAGGGTGCGCGTGGCGATGGTGGCCGTCGTCGTGCCGTCGTAAGTCTTGTTGTTCGCAGTGATGCTGCCAGTCAGAGTGGCTGCCGTGATGTCGGCGGTGGTGGAGGCGCTGGTCGAGGCGAGCTGATAGTTGCCCGCGGCCGTGCCGCTGAGGCTCAGACCCGTGGCGGAGACCGCCTTGCCGGTGCCGACATTCTTGTCGGCGAATACCGCCGTGCCGCCGCTCAGGCTTACATCATCGCCGCCCACCACACCGGCGAGGGTGCGAGTGGCGATGCTGGCCGAGGTCGTGCCGTCATAAACCTTGTTGTTCGCAGTGATGTTCCCGGCCACCGTCAGTTTGGCGACCACGAACGATTGATCGACGCTGGTCGCGGCGTTCCAATTGGCATCGCCGGATTGCGAGGCGCGCACGGCTACGGCGCCCGCGCCGAGGAGGGTCACTGTATTGCCGGAAACCATTGCCGGACCGGAGACGATGCTGAAGCTGACGGGCAGACCGGACGATGCGGTTGCGCCGACGGTGAACGGCGCGTCGCCGTAGGTCTTGCCGGCCAGGGCGCCGAAGGTGATGGTCTGATTGGCCTTGGCCACGGTGAACACGCTGCTCGTCGCGCTGCTCATGCCGGTGGCGCTGGCGGTCAATTGCTTGTCCGTGCCGGCCGAATCAATCCGCAGATCGGCGAAGCTGATGAGACCGTTGCCGGCGCTCGTGCCGATGTCGAGTGTCGTCGTGCCCATGAGCGGACCGGTGCCGGAGCTGAGAGACACGGTCACGTTCTGGCTGGCGCCGAGGCCGACGGTGGAATCGTTGCCGAACTGGTCGCGGCTGCGCAGGACCGGTTGGGTCGCCAGGATCGCCCCGACCGTGCCGTTGGCCGGTTGGGTGGTGAGGACCAATTGCGAGGCCGCCGCGGGACTGACCGCGATGGCTGCGGAGTTGGTGCCGGTCAGGCCAGTGCTGGAGAAGCTGATCGTGATGTTGTTGGCGACATTGTGCGCCAGATCGGTGAACGTGACCAGGCCGTTGACCGCCGTGCGGCTGGTCGTGCCTTGAAGCGTGCCGCTACCCGAGCTGCGCGTGGCGGTCACCACAGCGGTGTTATTCGCCGTCAGTAGGTTGCCCGCGGCGTCCTCGATGCGGATCACCGGTTGTTGGGTGAAGGTCGCACCGGCCGTGGCCGTGGACGATGGTTGCGTCTGGATCGCCAGCCGCGCCGCCGAACCAATCTCGATCAACCGGCCGAAGCTTGTGCTGCTGTTGGTCACGACGACCATTGTGGAGGTGCCGGTCTTGGTGATATTGCCGCTGGCCAGAGGACTGGCTGCCGCCGGACGCACGCGGATGTTCTGCCAGGTGAGCGAGCAGGTCACCCCGCTGCTGCTGGCGGTTGTCACCGTGAAGGTGATCTGGGTTGTGCTTCGCGACGCGATGGCCGCAGCGGTTCCACTCGCCAGTTTATTGATGTTCCTGTCATTGAGGCCGCCGCCAGCCAGGCGATCCACTCTCACCGTCGGCGCCGTGCCGCCCGTGTCGAAAATGAACCCGGCAGGCGCGTTCAGGATGATCGTTCCAGTCGCGACGTCCCCGCTCGCGTATTCATAATACACCGGGCCGGTCAGCGTGGTGTAGGTTCCACCGGCCGTGCTCGACAGAATAGCCGTGCCGCCCGTCGCGCGCTCGACGCCGTCGAGGGTGAACAACGAGCTGGTCGCGTCGGCGAACCCGGCGGCGGACGCGGTGATTTGCTTGTTCGCGCCAGCGTCGCTGCATTCGACGGTAGCGAACGCTGCGGAACCATTGCCTGCTGCCGTGCCGATATCCAGAGTGGTCGTGCCCAGCAAGGAACCGGAACCGCCCGTCAGGCTCAAGGAAACATTCAGACTGGCGGGCAATCCGAGGCTTGACGTCGTGGTGGCCACGTTGTGGGACAGATTCGCGAATGTCGCGATGCCGTTGACGGTCGTGGCGGGCACGGTGCCTTGCAACGTGCCGGTGCCGGCGCTACGCGCCACGGTAATCACCCGGCCATTGTCGGTGGCGATCAAGTTGCCCGACGAATCCTCGACCCGGATTACCGGTTGTTGCGCAAACACCTGCCCTGCCGTCGCGGTGGGCGAGGGTTGCGTCTGAATCGTGAGCTTGCTAGCCGCGCCGGCATTCACTGTGATCGCCGGGCTGGTGTTGGCGGTCTTGGTACCGTCCGTGATGTCGGAGGCCGTCACCGTCTGGGAACCGGTTGTCTTGAGAGTGACACTGGCCGTCCGTGTGCCGGCGGACAACGCGGCGTTGGCCGGCAGCGTGGCGTTGGAGTCGCTGGAGGTGATCCCCACAGTGTGGGTGCTGCTGACCAGGTTCCAGTTCGCGTCCACGGCGTTGGCCGTCACGTTGAATGCCGTGCCCGAGGTTTGGGCGGCGGGTGTCCCGCTCTTGCCCGTGGCGCTGCCCGGCGCGGCGGTTTCACCCGGCACCAGCAATTGCAATTTCACGAACGCACCGGCGCTGACTGTAATCGACGGACTGGTGTTGGCCGTCTTGCTTGAGTCGGTGAGATCGGTGGCCGTCACCGTGCGGCTGCCCACCGTCTTCATGGTGACGCTGAAGGTCTGCGTGCCGGCAACCAGGGCGGCATTGGCCGGCAGCGCCGCGTTGGCATCGGAGGAGGTGATCCCCACCGTGTCAGTGGCTGTGGTGACGGTGTTCCAGTTGGCGTCCACGGCATTGAGCGTAGCGTTGATCGGGGTGCCGGCGGTTTGCGCCGTGGGTGCGCCGGTCTTGCCGGTGCTGCTGCCTGGTGCTGCGGTTTCACCCGGCACCAAAATCTGCAGTTTGGTGAAGGCGCCTGCATTGACGGTGATCGACGGACTGGTGTTGGCCGACTTGGTGCCGTCGGTGCTGTCGGTGGCGGTAATCGTCCAGCTCGCGGCGCTCTTGAAGGTCACGGCAAAGGTCCGGGTCCCCGACGACATCGAGGCGCTGGACGGATGGGTGTCATTCGGATCGGTGGTGGTGATGGCAACGGTGTGGCTGCTGCTGACCAAATTCCAGTTCGCATCCACCGCATTGACCGTGACGGTGAGTGCTGTGCCCGCAGCCTGAGCCGAAGGCGTGCCGGTCTTGCCGCTAGCCGTGCCCGGCGCGGCGGTTTCGCCCGGCACCAGAAGTTGCAACTTCACAAACGCGCCCGTGTTGACCGTGATGGAGGGACTGGTGTTGGCGGTCTTGCTGGGATCGGTCACATCCGAAGCGGTCAAGGTCTGTAAGCCGGCCGTCTTGAACGTGACGCTCAGAGTCCGCGTGCCGGAAACCAAAGCCGTGTCCGCAGGCAAGGCTGCGTTGGCGTCACTGGAGGTCATATCCACTGTGTCGGTGATGGTATTGACCAGGTTCCAGAAGGCGTCCACCGCGTTGACGGTGACATTGAAGGCGTTGCCGGCGACGGTTGAAGTCGGCGTGCCGGTCTTGCCGCTGGCCGTGCCCGGCGCGGCGGTTTCGCCTGGCACCAGCAATTGGAGTTTCGCGTAGGCGGCCGGGCTGACGACGACGTTGTCGGAAGTCGCGCCGGTCAGGCCGCTGGCGGTGAAATTGAGCGTGATCGTGTTGGCAACGTTGTGAGACAGGTCGCTGAAGGTTGCGATGCCGTTGACGGTTGTGGCCGTCAGGGTGCCTTGCAGGCTGCCGGTGCCGGCGCTGCGCGCCACGGTAATCACCCGGCCATTATCGCTGGTGACCAGGTTGCCCGAGGCGTCCTCGACCCGGACGACCGGCTGTTGCGCCAAGGGAACGCCCGCCGTCGCGGTGGCGGAAGGTTGCGTCTGGATGGTCAGCTTGTTGGCCGCGCCGGGAATGACCGTTACTGCCGGGCTGGAGTTGGCGGTCTTGGTGCCGTCGGTGATGTCGGTGGCCGTCATCGTCGGGCTGCCCACGGTCTTGAGGGTGACGCTGAAAGTCTTCGTGCCGGCGGACAACGCGGCGTTGGCCGGCAGGACGGCATTGGCGTCGCTGGAGGTGATCCCCACCGTGTGGGTGCTGCTGACAATGTTCCAGTTCGCGTCCACGGCGTTGGCGGTCACGTTGAATGCTGTGCCCGCGACCTGGGTGTTAGGCGTCCCGGTCTTGCCGGTGGCGCTGCCCGGCGCGGCGGTTTCACCCGGCACCAACAACTGCATTTTCACAAACGCCCCTGTGGTCACCGTGAGGGACGGACTGGTGTTGGCCGTCTTGCTGCCGTCGGTGAGGTCGCTGGCGGTGACCGTGCGGCTGCCCGCCGTCTTCAGAGTGACGCTGAAGGTCTGCGTGCCGGCAACCAGGGCGGCATCGGCTGGCAGCGCCGCGTTGGCGTCGGAGGAGGTAATCCCCACGGTGTCGGTGACCGTGCTGACCGTGTTCCAGTTGGCGTCCACAGCATTGACTATGATGTTGAACGGCGTGCCCGCAGTCTGGGCCGTGGGCGTGCCGGTCTTGCCGGTGCTGGTGCCCGGCGCGGCGGTTTCACCCGGCACGAGGATTTGCAGTTTGGTGAAGGTGCCGACGTTGACCGCGATGGACGGGCTGGTGTTGGCCGTCTTGGTGCCATCGGTGCTGTCGGTGGCGGTAACCGTCCAGCTTCCCGCGCTCTTGAAGGTCACGGCAAAGGTCTTGGTTCCCGCCGACAACGCGGCACTGGACGGCACCAGCAATTGCAGCTTCACAAACGCGCCCGCGTTGACCGTGATGGACGGACTGGTGCTGGCCGTCTTGGTGCCGTCAGTCAGATCGGAAGCGGTCAAGGTCTGTGAGCCGGCAGTCTTGAGCGTGACGCTAAGGGTCTGCGTACCGGAAGCCAGGGCGACGTCGGCCGGCAAAACGGCGTTGTCGTCACTGGACGTAATGCCCACCGTGTCGGTGATGGTATTGACCGTGTTCCAGAAGGCGTCCACCGCGTTGACAGTGACATTGAAGGCCGTGCCGGCGGTGCGCGAGGTCGGCGTGCCGGTCTTGCCGGTGGCGTTGCCCGGCGCGGCGGATTCGCCCGGCACCAGGAGTTGAAGTTTCGCAAAGGCCGCGGGGCTGACAACAACGTTGGCGGAGGTCGCGCCGGTCAGGCCGCTGGCGGTGAAGTTGAGCGTGATCGTGTTGGCGACGTTGTGAGACAAGTCGGTGAAGGTCGCAACGCCGTTGACCGTCGTGGCGGTCACGGTCCCTTGCAGGCTGCCCGTGCCGGCGCCGCGCGCCACGGTAATCACCCGGCCGTTATCCGTGGTGATCAAGTTGCCCGATGCGTCCTCGACCCGGATGACCGGCTGTTGGGCGAAGGGAACGCCCGCGGTCGCGGTGGAGGAGGGTTGCGTCTGAATGGTCAGCTTGTTGGCCGCGCCGGGAATGACCGTGACTGCCGGGCTGGTGTTGGCGGTCTTGGTGCCGTCGGTGATGTCGGTGGCCGTCATCGTCGGGCTGCCCACGGTCTTGAGGGTGACGCTGAAAGTCTTCGTGCCGGCGGACAACGCGGCGTTGGCCGGCAGGATGGCGTTGGAGTCGCTGGAGGTGATGCCCACCGTGTGGGTGCTGCTGACAATGTTCCAGTTCGCGTCCACGGCGTTGGCCGTCACGTTGAAGGCCGTGCCCGCGACCTGGGTGTTCGGCGTCCCGGTCTTGCCGGTGGCGCTGCCCGGCGCGGCGATTTCACCCGGCACCAACAACTGCATTTTCACAAACGTTCCGACATTGACCGTGACCGAAGGACTGGTGTTGGCCGTATTGCTGCCGTCGCTGACATCGCTGGCCGTGACCGTGCGGCTGCCCGCCGTCTTCATGGTGACGCTGAAGGTCTGCGTGCCGGCAACCAGGGCGGAATCGGCTGGCAGCGCCGCGTTGGCGTCGGAGGATGTAATCCCGACCGTGTCGGTAACCGTGGTGATGGTGTTCCAGTTGGCGTCCACGGCGTTGACCGTGACGTTGAACGGCCTGCCCGCGCTCTGAGCCGAGGGCGTGCCGGTCTTGCCGGTGCTGCTGCCCGGGGCGGCGGTTTCACCGGGAACGAGGATCTGCAGCTTGGTGAAGGTGCCGACGTTGACCGCGATGGACGGGCTGGTGCTGGCGGTCTTGGTCGCGTCGTCCACATCGGAAGCGGTAAGGGTCGCGCTGCCGGCGGTCTTCAACGTGACACTGAAGGTGCGGTCGCCGCTGGACAGGTCGCCGTTGGACGGCAAGGTGGCGTTCGCATCCGACGAGGTGATGCGGATTGTGTAGGCCGAGCCGTTGGCGCTGGTCACGAGGTTCCAGTTCGCGTCCACGGCGTTGACGGTCACATCAAAGGCCGTGCCCGCGCCCTGGGCGCTCGGCGTGCCGGTCTTGCCCGTGGCCGTGCCCGACGCGGCGGTTTCGCCCGGCACCAGCAATTGCAGCTTCACAAACGCGCCCGCGTTGACGGTGATTGAGGGACTGGTGCTGGCCGTCTTCGTGGGGTCGCTCACATCCGAAGCAGTCAAGGTCTGTGAGCCGGCGGTCTTGAACGTGACGCTGAGGGTCTGCGTGCCGGAAACCAGGGCCGTGTCCGCTGGCAAAGTGGCATTCACGTCGCTGGAAGCGATGTCCACCGTGTCGCTCACCGCGTTGATCAGGTTCCAGAACGCGTCCACAGCTCTCACCGTCACGTTGACGGCGGTGCCCGCTGTGGCGGCCGTCGGTGTGCCGGTCATGCCGCTGGAGGTGCCCGGCGCGGCGGTCTCGCCCGGCACCAACAGTTGGAGTTTCGCAAAGTCGGCCGGGCTGACGACGACGTTGTCGGAAGTCGCGCCGGTCAGGCCGCTGGCGGTGAAGTTGAGCGTGATCGTGTTGGCGACGTTGTGCGACAGGTCGGTGAAGGTTGCAATGCCGTTGACGGTCGTGGCGGTCACGGTGCCTTGCACCGTGCCCGTGCCGGCGCTGCGCGCCACGGTAATTACTCTCCCATTATCGCTGGTAACCAGGTTGCCTGAGGCGTCCTCGACCCGGATGACCGGCTGCTGCGCGAAGGACACGCCCGCCGTCGCAGTGGAGGACGGTTGCGTCTGGATGGTCAGCTTGTTGGCCGCGCCGGGAATGACAGTGACTGCCGGGCTGGTGTTGGCGGTCTTGGTGCCATCGGTGATGTCGGTGGCCGTCATCGTCGGGCTGCCCACGGTCTTGAGGGTGACGCTGAAAGTCTTCGTGCCGGCGGACAACGCGGCGTTGGCCGGCAGGGTGGCGTTGGAGTCGCTGGAGGTGATCCCCACCGTGTGTGTGACCGTGTTGACGACGTTCCAGTTCGCGTCCACGGCGTTAGCCGTAACGTTGAATGCCGTGCCCGCGATCTGGGCGCTGGGTGTTCCGATCTTGCCCGTGGCGCTGCCCGGCGCGGCGGTTTCACCCGGCACCAACAACTGCATTTTCACAAACACCCCGGCGTTCACCGTCAGGGACGGGCTTGTGTTGGCCGTCTTGCTGGTGTCGCTGGCATCGCTGGCGGTGACGGTGCGGCTGCCGGCCGTCTTCAGGTTGACGCTGAAGGTCTGCGTGCCGGCAACCAGGGCGGCATTGGCCGGCAGTGCCGCGTTGGCATCGGAGGACGTAATCCCCATCATGTCGGTGACCGTGGTGACGGTGTTCCAGTTGGCGTCCACGGCATTGACCGTGACACTGAACGGCGTGCCCGCAGTCTGAGCCGTGGGCGTGCCGGTCTTGCCGGTGCTGCTGCCCGGAGCAGCGGTTTCACCGGGAACGAGAATCTGCAACTTGGTGAACGCGCCCGGATCCACGGGGATCGACGGGCTGGTGCTGGCGATCTTGGTGGCGTCGTCCACATCGGACGCGGTAACCGTCGCACTGCCGGCGGTCTTCAACGTGACATTGAAGGTGCGGGTGCCGCTGGACAGGTCGGCGGTGGACGGCAGAGTGGCGTTCGCATCCGATGAAGTGATGCGAATCGTGTAGGCCGAGCCATTGGCGCTGGTCACGAGGTTCCAGTTTGCGTCCACGGCATTGACCGTCACGCTAAAGGCTGTGCCCGCGTTTTGGGCGGTGGGCGTGCCGGTCTTGCCCGTAGCGGTTCCCGGCGCGGCGGTCTCGCCCGGCACCAGCAGTTGCAGCTTCACGAAAGCTCCCGTGTTAACGGTGATGGAGGGACTGGTGTTGGCGATCTTGGCGGGATCGCTCAGATCGGAACCGGTCAAGGTCTGCGAGCCGGCGGCCTTTAAGGTCACGCTCAGAGTCCGGGTGCCAGAAACCAAAGCCGCGTTTGCCGGCAGATCGGCGCCGATGTCACTGGACGTAATGCCCACGGTATCGGTGACGGTGTTGACCAGGTTCCAGAAGGCGTCCACCGCGTTGACGGTGACATTGAAGGCGTTGCCGGCGACGGTTGAAGTCGGCGTGCCGGTCTTGCCGCTGGCCGTGCCCGGCGCGGCGGTTTCGCCTGGCACCAGGAGTTGGAGTTTCGCAAAGGCCGCCGGGCTGACGACGACGTTGGCGGAAGTCGCGCTGGACAGACCGCTGGCGGTGAAGTTCAGCGTGATGGTGTTGGCGAGGTTGTGAGACAGATTGGCGAAGGTCGCAACACCGTTGACCGTCGTGGCAGTGAGCGTGCCCTGCAACGTGCCGGTGCCCGCGCTGCGCGCCACGGTGATGACGCGGCCATTATCTGTGGTCATCAGGTTGCCGGCCGAGTCTTCGACCCGAACGACGGGCTGTTGCGTAAACGGAACGCCTGCCGTCGCACTGGGCGACGCTTGCGTCTGAATCGTCAGTTTGCTGGCCGTGCCCGGATTGACCGTGACACTGGCGGACGTCGCGCCAGTCAAACTGCCGCTGGCGAAGGCGATGGTGATAGTTTCAGCCTTGTTGTAGGAAAGGTTGGAGAACGTGGCCACGCCGTTCACAGCGGTGGCGCTGGTCGTTCCCTGCAATGAGGCTGTGCCAAGACTTCGCGTGGCCGTGATCACCGTGCTGCTGTCGGTGGTGACCACGTTGCCGTAGGCGTCCAGGATCCGAATCACCGGCGCCGGCGAGAACGTAGCGCCCGCAGTAACTGTGGTTGGAGGCTGAGTTTGTATCACCAAACTGGCGGCTGGTCCCGGGGTTACGGCGAAGGCAGCGCTCACGGCACTAGTCAGGCCGGAGGCGCTGGCGGCCAGTTGCTTGCCCGTGCCGACGGTATCAATCCGCAGATTGGTAAAGGCAACCGCGCCGTTACCGGCGGCGGTGCCGATGTCCAGAGTGGTTGTGCCATGGAGCGGGCCAGTGCCGCTGCTCAGGCTCACGGTCAGCGGGAGACTGGCCGGCAAACCTGCGGTCGAGTTGTTGCCAAACTCGTCCTGGGTCCGGACCACCGGTTGAGTCCCAAGAGTCGAACCCGCCGCCCCATTACCCGGCTGCGTCGTGAACGCCAGACGGGTGGCCATCCCCTCGCTGACGGCGATGGGGTCCGAAGTCACGGGCGTAACGCCGGGGCTGCTGAACTGGATCGTGATGTTGGTCGCGATGTTGTGGGAGAGATTGGTGAAGATAACGATGCCGTCCACCGCGGTCATGCTGGTTGTGCCATGCAAGGTGCCGCTGCCCGCCAAGCGAGCCGCCGTCACCACGGTAGTGTCCACCACGCCATTCACCAGGCTGCGCACGTTACCGAACTGATCCTGCACCTGAACGATGGGCTGCTGCTCAAAGGGCACGCCCGCCATCGCCGTGGCTGAGGGCTGCGCGTAAATGACCAGTCCGGCGGCCGCACCGGCGGCTTCGGTCAAACCGCCCATCTGCGCGTTGGTGGGAAGGCCCGTCACAACAGCCGTGCCGCTGCGAGTCAACTGGCCGCTGGCCAGTGGCGTGCCCGCCGTGGGACGCACCCGGACATTCTGCCACGTCAACACGGACTGGTTGCCCGAGATCGCCGTAACCGTGTAGGTGATCTGAGTCGTGGTGACCGAAGTCACGCTGCCTTGGACGGGACTATTGCCCGCTCCGCCACCGGTTTTGACACTCGAGACCGTGGGTGGCGTACTGCCGGTGTCGAAGATAAAGCCCGCCGGAGCGTTGAGGATAATCGTGCCTAATCCAACCTGGCCGGCGGCGTCCTCCGTATAGACCGGTCCGGTAAGAGTAGCGAACGCGCCCGTCACAGCGCTGTCGGCGGAGATGGCCTCGCCGCCGGTGGCGGGGGTGACCTGGGCCAATCCCGAGCAGCCTCCGCCCGTCGGACAGGGTTTAGATGGCGAGTTGTGCAACCCGGCCAGGTCGGGCTCCACGTGCCAGGTGGCGATGTTGAAGCCGAGGCTGTCGAGCTTCGCCTTCTTGATGGTCACAAAGTAGGAGTTCTGGAAGTCCCAGCCGCTGGTCCACGGATTGGGCGTCTTGAGCGTGTAGTCTCGATACGTATCCATCGTCGGCGGCGAATCCAACAGCAGGTCGGCGCTGTTCGGGCCGGTCAGCGTCGCGGCGGTCTGCACGCCGTTGACGAAGTAGCCGAGGTTGTTCAGGTTCCTGGCCAGCGACGTGTCGAACTCAATGTCGTTCGTGGTGAGAGTGCCGACGAGGATCGCGCCGTCACCGCCGAACGGTCCGAGACACTTGTACCCGGAGGGCGTGCCCGATGCTTCGGTCAGGTAGTCGCTGTAGAAGTCGAGCTTCACCACGCCACTGGGATTGCGGAGCTGGAACCCGGCATGGTCGCTTAGGACCAGGTCCTTGAAGGTGTGCCCTCTGGGCATGGGCCAGCCGACGGCATTGGCCCCGTAACTGTTGTCGTTCGGAGCCGGGACCTGGTAGAAGGAGATCTTCAGATCGCCCGTGGCTGCGTCCATGGTGTAGGTGAACCGGCCCGCCGGACACGGGGTGGGATCACCGAAGTAGTGATCGGGGTTCGAGCTCGTCACCGTGTTGTTGCTCACGATTCCCCTCCCCGTCGCCGTCCCGATGTTCTCATATTGACAAAGCCGCGCGATTCCGGTCGCTGTGTAGGTCCAGGTCTCGCCCGGATCGAGTTGGCCATTGAGATTGACATCCCCACTCACGTAGGTCGGCGTGACGCCGGCCACACTGTCGGTGACAGTCACATTATTGAGTACCTCGCAACCTGCATTAGAGACGAGGTAGGTCCAATTCACATTGGTGCCGGCTTCGAGGTGAGGCCCGGTCGGACTGTCATTATCCGTGTTGAGGGTCAGGGTGACGATCTGGATCGCCGCTTGTCCCGTCACCGTAAAGGTCGTCGTGCAGGTGGCGCTGTTGCCCGTCGCGTCGGTCGCCGTAACCGTAATCGTATATGTGCCGACTCCCACCAGCGTGCCCGCCGCCGGCGATTGGCTCAGAGTAATCGTGCCGGCACCCGCACAGCCGCCGCTCGCCGTCACGCCGCTCAGGACGTTGGGCACTGCCGCCTGGCAGTTGGCATTGGCGGTGGCGCTCGTCGGCACCGGACAATTAATGGTCAGCGTCGCGCTGCCCGTCACCGTGAACGTCGTGTTGCAGGTGGCGCTGTTGCCCGCCGCATCCGTCGCAGTCACCGTGATGGTGTGGACGCCCAGGCCGACCATCGTCCCGGCTGCCGGAGACTGACTCAGCGTGATAGCGTTCGTCGCGCTGCAACTGTCGCTGACGGTCACACCGCTCAACACGTTCGGCACGGCCGCCTGGCAATTGCCATCGGCACTCGCGCTGGTCGGCGCCGGGCAACTTACTGTTGGCGGCGTGTTGTCGGTCACCGTGAAGCTCGTCGTGCAGGTGGCGCTGTTGCCCGCCGCATCCGTCGCAGTCACCGTGATGGTGTGCTCGCCCAGGCCGACCATTGTGCCCGCTGCCGGAGACTGACTCAGAGTGATTGCGTTCGTCCCGCTGCAATTGTCGCTGGCGGTCACACCGCTCAACACGTTCGGCACGGCGGCCTGGCAACTGGCATCGGCGCTAGCGCTCGTTGGTGACGGGCAACTCACTGTCGGCGGCGTGTTGTCAGTCACCGTGAACGTCGTGTCGCAGGTGGCGCTGTTGCCCGCCGCGTCGGTCGCGGTCACCGTGACGGTGTGCGCGCCTAGGCCGACCATCGTGCCCGCCGCCGGAGACTGACTCAGCGTGATCGCGTTCGTCGCGCTGCAAGTGTCGCTTACGGTCACACCGCTCAACACGTTCGGCACGGTGGCCTGGCAATTGGCATCGGCACTCGCGCTCGTCGGCGCCGGGCAACTCACTGTCGGCGGCGTGTTGTCGGTCACCGTGAAGCTCGTCGTGCAGGTGGCGCTGTTGCCCGCGGCATCCGTCGCGGTCACCGTGATGGTGTGTGCGCCCAATCCCACCATCGTGCCTTCCACCGGTGATTGGCTCAGAGTGATCTCCCCCGCGTTTGCGCAGCCGCCACTCACCGTGACGCCGCTCAGAACATTGGGCACGGCCGCGAGGCAGTTGCCATCCGCGCTGGCGCTCGGCACCGTCGGACAATTCACTACCGGCACCACGTAAGCTCCCACGTCAACCGTGGTCGAACAGATCATGAAACATCCGCTGGGATCGGATACAGATACGGTCACTTGATGGGAGCCGACACCGAACACCGTCGTAAAATCAACTTGGTCCACTGTCAGTGGTCCACCCGCAGCCACTGCATTGGTTTGATAGGCCGTTCCGTCCACAGTCCACACTACAACCAGCGGATCGCCGTCGAAATCGGCGACATTCACCGAAACAGTCGCGGCCGCTCCGCCGGGCGGCGCGCAAGTCAACGTAATCGGGCCGGGGCAAGTGATAGTGGGAGCGGTGTTACCAGCTTCGTACGCGCCGATGTCAATAGTTCCGCCCACGATCCGCGTGAAACCGCGCTGGTCGGAGACCGGGGCATCCGTATTGTCCCCGGCGTCGATGGCTGGACTGCCGCAGAGCAGCGCGTGCGTGAAAGTCGGCCCTCCGTTGTCTTGCAGCGGCCCCAGCTTGAGTGCTGCGGCGCTTATAACAAATTGATCGCCGAGTTCCGGCGTGAACGGACCACTCGCCGAGCCGATCAGGTTGAAGCCATCCGATACAACGTAGCCAAACTCGCCATTGAAGAAGTCAACCGTCGCGGCGTTGGCCGCGACGATTGTGCTCTTGAATTCAATTGAGCCCCAAACGTTGAAAATTCCTCCGCCGTCCTCGGGGAAGCCGCCTGAAACAACGTTGGAAGCAATCGTGCTGCAGGTGAGTAACGTGCTGCCGGAATCGTTAAAGATGCCGCCACCCGCGTTGCCGACGCCACCATTCGAGACGTTGCCACTCACGGTGCTGTTGTCCACATAAACGGTGCCGTAGTCGTTGGCGATTCCGCCGCCCTCACCCGGACCGCCAGCGTCGCCGCCCATGGCGTAATTGCCGCTGACGGTGCTTCGGTCCAGTGTCACCGTGCCGAAACCGTTGGCGAGACCACCGCCTTCACCTAGTCCTGTGCCGCCGGGGCCGCCCCGGGCGACATTGCCACTCACAGTGCTTTCGCCCACGTCCATGGTGCCGAAACCGTTGTCGATGCCGCCGCCGAATCCGCCTCCACCGCCCTGCCAGCCAGTGGCCGAGTTGTCTTTGACCACCGAGTGGTCGAGCGTCAGTGTGCCGTCGTTGCAGATGCCGCCGCCAAACGCGCCGCCTGCGCCGCTCGTGACGGAGTTGTTGTTGATCGTGCTGTCGATCGTGGTCAGCGAGCCCCAACTGTAAATGCCGCCGCCGAACCCGTCCCAGGTCTGGCCAGAAGCGGAATTGCCGCGGACGACGCAGTTGCTGATAGTCATTGTGGTTGTGTTGAAGATTCCGCCGCCACTCTCGGTCGCGACGTTTCCGCTGACGACGCAGTCATTGAGCGTCAAGTCACCCGAAGCATAGATGCCGCCGCCATTGTCGTCGCGACCATTGCTCACGGTCACGCCGGAGATGAGGACGTTGCCCGAGCCGACATTGAAGATGCGAAAATTTGGCGTGCCGGTGTCCGTGCTCCGTTGGATCACCAGATTGCTCGCTCCTGGCCCGGAAATGATCAGGTTCTTGTCGATGGCGAGTTCGCCGCTGGTCAGCGTGATGGTGCCGCTGACTGAGAAGTCAACCGTCTCGCCTGGCGCGGCGTTGGCGATAGCATCGCGAAGTGAACCAGGGCCGTCGTCTGCGGTCGTTGTGACCGTGGCGGCCCTGCCGGAATTGGCGAGCAGTAGCGTGGTCACAACTAATAGGGTTGAAACAAAATTTCTCATAGCTTCGCGAGTGAGCAGTACTTCGTACATCAATGGGGCGCTTTCGTCTTATTCCCAGACATGCGATTAGCAAGCAGTGTGCCGCCGCCATCTGTGCCTAAGACCGCACCTGGGGATGCGAGGAGAGTGCTATGACAGAAACGGCAGGAGCTGTTTCGGCAGCATTGCGAGCGTCTCCCCTGGAATGGAATGCGAAGGAACTCCACCGTACTTGCCAAGGGCGTGCACAAGAGGGCGAGGTTTTTGAATCGTGCCGCGTAGTAGCGCTGACTAGAATTCGCCGAGTTCTAACGAATGCGGAAAAAGGAAAAGGTTTTCTTGAACTGCAAGGGTGAGCAGCCTTCAAAACACGCTTTGACGACTGATTAGAGTCTTGGTTTGGCCGAACGCATGTGCCTGCGCAAACGGGCTTTTCGCAACGAAGGGCGTATTCGCTGAACGGGCGTCGCAGGCTGCTCTAATGAAATGATTTTACTGAGCACGCGCGTCATTCGAAACGGGCTTGCAGCCTGTCGGTACTCCCGTTAGGAAGCTCGCGTGGCTTTAAACATCATCTTGGGCGCGTTCGCATTCCTCAGCTTCGGCATCATGCTGTGGCAGTTTGTCGTCGCGATGCGATTCCCAATGCATCAGCGCTTCGCCGATCCTGGCTACGCTCCGCCGGTCACTCTGCTCAAGCCGCTCAAGGGCGTCGACTCCGAGACCTGGCACTGTCTGGAAAGCTGGTTCAATCAAGATTACGCCGGACCGGTGCAAATCCTCTTCGGTGTCGCGTCTGCGGACGATCCGGCTTGCGAAATGGTCCAGCAGATGATCGCCGCGCGCCCGGAGCGCGACCTGCAACTGGTCATCTGTGGCGAATCCCCCGGTGCCAATGCCAAGGTCGCCACGCTCGTTCAACTCCAGC
>WNGA01002874.1_pt1 | contig 40706 bp, 42 predicted proteins | sample 5400061 | NCBI WGS metagenome assembly WNGA01 (sample SAMN13153366, study PRJNA577476) | soil metagenome | isolation source: 100 cm soil or saprolite under grassland replicate 2 | place: USA:California | collected 2016-06-15 | reverse complement strand
CCGGTGAGTCCCACGGCCCGGCGCTCGTCGCAATCGTGACCGGTCTCCCCGCCGGTCTCGTCCTCGACAAGGAGGCCATCGACGGCGATCTCCGGCGCCGCCAGCAGGGCTACGGCCGCAGTCCGCGCCAGCAGATCGAGGAGGATGCCGTGGAGGTGCTTGCCGGGCTTCGCCACGGCCGCACCCTCGGCACGCCGCTCGCGCTCGTCGTTCGCAATCGGGACCACGAGAACTGGAAGTGGGGCATGAGCCCATGGCCGCCCGAAGGTCAGCCGGCCGGGAAGGGGACGAAGGAGGTCACGCTGCCGCGCCCGGGCCACGCAGACCTGGCGGGCGCCCTCAAGTACGGACTGTCCGACGTGCGTGACGCCCTCGAGCGCGCGAGCGCGCGACACACCGCAGTGATCGTCGCGGCCGGCGCGGCGGCGAAGGCCCTGCTCGCCGAGATCGGGATCTCGGTCGAGGGCCGTGTCCTGACCGAGGACCTCGAGCACCGTGTGGACGAGGCGCGGGCCGAGAGGGACACGGTGGGCGGCGTCGTCGAGGTGCGCGCCAAGGGCGTGCCACCCGGGCTCGGGTCGTACGCGACGAAGGAGGAACGTCTCGACGCGCGGCTCGCGGCGACGCTGATGGGGACGCAGGCAGTCAAGGGCGTGGAGATCGGTGACGGGTTCGGACTCGCCGGCAAGCGTGGATCCGAAGCTCACGACGAGATCCTCCGCGACGAGCGGGGTCTGTACCGCGAGACGAATCGGGCCGGGGGGATCGAGGGAGGTGTCTCGAACGGCGAGGAGATCGTGCTGCGCGCTGCGATGAAGCCGCTGCCGACGCTGATGCGGCCGCTCGCGTCCGTCGATCTCAAGACGGGGCAGCCGGCTGAGGCGCTGGTCGAGCGGAGCGACACTGCGGCCGTCGAAGCGCTTGCCGTCGTCGCCGAGGCGTGCGTCGCGTGGGAGCTCGCTCGGGCGGCACGGGAAAAGTTCGGCGGTGACGCGCTCGGCGACTTCGTCGCGGCCCACCACGCGTATCTGGAGCGGATCGACTGGCAGCCACGCACGCGCTGAACCGGCACGTCGCGCTGGTCGGCTTCATGGGGGCCGGGAAGTCCACGCTCGGTCCGGAGATCGCCGATCGGCTCGGTCGCCGGTTCATCGATCTCGACCGCGAGCTCGAACACAGCATCGGGCAGTCCATCCCACGGTTGTTCCAACAGAGCGGCGGTGAGGTCGAGTTCCGCGTTCTTGAGGCGGAGCAGGCGATCGCAGCCCTCCGTCTGTCGGATCCCGCGGTGATCGCGTTCGGCGGCGGAGCCGTTCAGACGTCGTCGATCCGGAACGAGCTCCGCGAGCGGGCGTTCACGGTTCTCCTCGAGGTCGAGCCCGGCACGGCATGGAAGCGCAGCGCCGGTGGTGATCGGCCCCTCGCTCAGGACGAGACGGAGTTTCATGCGCTCTACGAGCGCCGCCGTGAGCTGTACGACGACGTCGCCGATGCGCGTGCCCACGACGTCGACGATGTCGTCCTGGCGGCAGGCGGGGTGCACGTGGAGTCGGGATCGCTCGAGCTGCTCGGGTCGCTGGTCCCGGGCGACCGGCCTGCCGCGCTCGTCTCCGATCCACACGTCGCCGGTATCTACGGGGCGGCGGTCCAGGTTGCGCTCGGAGCGCGACTGTCATCCGTGCACGAGGTTCCGGAGGGTGAGGAAGCGAAGACGCTGGCGGTCGCAGAGCGGCTCTGGAACGAGCTCCGTCTCGACCGCCGCGGAACGGTCGTCGCGCTCGGCGGCGGATGCACGACAGATCTCACGGGCTTCGTCGCGGCGACGTACCTGCGCGGACTCGACTGGGTGGTCGTACCGACCTCGCTGGTCAGCCAGGTCGACGCAGCCATCGGCGGCAAGACGGCGGTGGATCTCCCGCAGGGCAAGAACCTAGTCGGCGTGTTCCATTGGCCGCTTCGCAGCGTCGTTGACCCGGCGACGCTCGAGACGCTGCCGGAAGAGGAGCGTCGCGAGGGGATGGCGGAAGTCGTGAAGACCGGGCTTCTCGCCGGCGAGCCGTTCTGGGAGCTGCCGACTGCCGAGCTCGTGCGCCGCTGCGCGGCATTCAAGACGGCTGTCTGTCTGCGTGACCCGTACGACCGCGGCGAACGCGCCGTTCTCAACCTCGGCCACACGTTCGCGCATGCGCTCGAGGCGGCCGCGGGCTACGAAGGGCTGAGCCACGGGAGCGCGGTCGCGCTCGGGTTGCTCGCCGCGCTCCGGCTGTCCGGGCGTCCGACGGACGTCGTCGAGGAGCTCCTGCAGCCGCGCCCGGTTCATGTCGACCGCGATCGCGCCTGGGCAGCGCTGGGGCGCGACAAGAAGACCGGCCTTGTGTTGCTCGACGACGAGGGCCCGCGCTGGAACGTCGAGGTACCTGCCGACGAGGTCCGCCGCGCGCTCGACGAGTTGATCCTCTAAGGGGCTCTAAGCCGGCCGCGGCAGGAGCCCGCTCCCCGCTCTAGAGTGCCGCCGTGCAGGTGGTCGTCCTGAACGGCACGAATCTCGATGTCCTCGCCCGTCGCGATCCGGCCGTCTACGGAGGCATCTCACTGTCCGAGCTGGAGACCCGGATCTACGAGTGGGCCTCCGCGCTCGGGTGCCACGTTCGCTGCCGGCAGACGAACCACGAAGGCGAGTACGTCGAATGGTGTCACGACGCGCTCGACTGGGCCGACGGTGTCATCGTCAATCCCGGAGCGTGGACGCACTACTCCTACGCGATCCGCGACGCGCTCGAGCTGCTCAGCGCGCCGATCGTCGAGGTCCACTTGTCGAACATCGAGGAGCGGGAGGAATGGCGGCGCACGTCCGTGATCGCGGAGCTCGCCGCGAGGCGGGTCCTCGGCAAGGGGCCTGAGGGTTACCGCGAGGCGCTCCAGTTCCTTGTCGAACGCGTCGGGTCCGCGCGATGAATCCCCGCATCGAGCGGCTGCGCGAGTCGCTCGAGGAACCCCTCCTCGTCACGAACCCGACGAACATTCTCTATCTCTTTGGCTTCAAGAGCTCGAATGCGGCCCTCCTCGTCGAGGAGGGCCGTGTTCGCCTCTTCACCGACTTTCGCTACTCCGAGGCGGCGCGCGCCGTCGAGGGCGTCGAGTTCGAAGAGACGAAGCGGGCGCTTCTGAAGGATCTCGCCGGGCGCCTGTCGGGCAGGATCGCTTTCGAGCGCGACTACGTCTCGTATGCGGGGTACGAGACGCTGCGTGCGGCTCCCATCGAGCTCGTTCCGCGCAGCGGCCTGGTGGAACGGCTGCGCGCCGCCAAGGACGACGACGAGCTGGGGTACATCAAGCAGGCGTGCGAGATCGCCGACCGCGTCTACGAGCGGCTCGTGGACGAGCGATTCGTCGGGCGAACGGAGCGTGATCTCGCCTGGACGATCCAGCAGCTCTTCCACGACGAGGGCGGGGAGGCTCTCGCGTTCGAGACGATCGTCGCGTCGGGCCCGAATGCCGCCCGGCCGCACGGTCGTGCCACCGATCGCGAGATCGGCCGCGGCGAGACGGTGATCGTCGACGCCGGCTGCACCGTGAACGGCTACGCCTCGGACTACACACGGACGTTCGGGACCGGACCCCTCGACGGCGTGGTGAAGGAGGCCTACGCCGTCGTGCTGGCCGCGCAACAGGCCGGCCTCGACGCGCTCCGCGCAGGGATCGCGGGAATCGACGCGGATGCAGCGGCTCGGCGAGTCGTGGACGAAACCTCGTTCGCCGGCACTTTCGGCCACGGACTCGGCCACGGCCTCGGGCTCGAGGTCCACGAGGCACCACGCCTCTCGGCCGAGTCGACGGACAGACTGGGGATCGGCAACGTGGTCACCGTGGAGCCCGGGATCTACCTCGAGGGCCGGGCGGGGATCCGGATCGAGGACGACGTCGTCATCACCGAGCTCGGAATCGAGAACTACACCCGCCTCCGCAAGGACCTGATCACCGTCGACTAGTGGTTTGCGCCGGTGACGTTGCCCGGTTCCTGGGTCGCGAGCACCAAGCCAAGGGCCCCGGCGAACGTTGCCGGTCAGACCACTAACCTTCGTGTCTGCATGGCCGAGACCGTCAACACGAATCAGTTCAAGAACGGAATGCACATCGAGCTCGACGGCGGCGTGTGGCGCATCGTCGAGTTCCAGCACGTCAAGCCCGGGAAAGGAGGTGCGTTCGTCCGTACCAAGCTCAAGGCGCTCGACGGCGGTGCGGTCGTCGACAGAACCTTCCGCGCAGGCGAGAAATTCGCGCGCGTCCGCACCGAGACGAAAGACATGCAGTACCTCTACGACACAGGCGACGAGGTCGTGTTCATGGATCAGGACACCTACGAGCAGACGTCGCTTCCGCACGGGCTGGTCGCCGACGCGCTCGAGTTCATGCAGCCGTCGAGCTCCGTGCAGATCATGCTCGTGAACGGGCGCCCTTCGGGCGTGCAACTGCCCGCGTCGGTCGAGCTGGCGGTGTCCGAAACCGAGCCGGGGGTGAAGGGCGACACTGTCTCCAACGTGACGAAGCCCGCCAAGCTCGAGACCGGCGCTGTAGTACAGGTCCCGCTGTTCGTGAACCAGGGCGACCGGATCAAGGTCGACCCGCGCGAGAAGCGCTACATCAGCCGAGCCTAGCCCTGGGCGAGTTCTTCACGACCTTCGACGCCGCGTGGGCGCACTTCCTCGCACGCGAGGAGCCGCTCGAGTCGTTCTGGGACGAGCTTTCCGATGATCCAGGGGCCACGCTGCTCGTCTGGCTGATCGTCCCGCCCGACGAGGTGAAGACCAGGGCCCACGAGATCCAGGCTTCCTTCCGCGATCTGGACTGGATCGCGCCGCTGCCGGATCACTTTTTCCACGTGACGGTCCGGGTGACGAAGGAGGTCGATGTCAGTGCGGCTGCTCGAGCCTGGGCCGACGTCGCTCCCTTCTCGATCCATTACCGTCGCGCGAACTGCTTCCACGACGCGGTGATCGTCGAGGCGCATGCACAAGGCGTCATGGATCTCGTCCGGCGCGGATTGCCTGAGGGCGATCTGCTGCTGCTCCTGCCGCACATGACCATCGGTTACGTGCGCCGCAGCGAGCCTCCGGATCGACTTCGCGAAGCACTCCGACCGTTCCGAGACGTCGATCTCGGCGCGGGAACGGCAGACGAGATTCTCCTGTGCGAGGTGCCGGCCGGAAAGTCGACGTTCTTGCGGCCGTGGCGACTCGTTGGCTCAGTGACGCTCGGCGGCTAGGGCCATACCCTGCCTCTCGTGGCGCACGAGCCGATCGCCGTCGTCCCTTACGACCCGGAATGGTCGGGTCGCTTCGAGGTCGAGCGTGCGCTGCTGGCTCGCATTCTCGCGCCATGGCTCGAGGGAGGCATTCATCACATCGGCTCTACCGCAATTCCAGGCATCGCCGCCAAGCCGATCATCGACATGCGACGCCTTGCGGCGACCCGGCTCTCGTGGCCGAGTACGAGGCATTGAAGCTACGCCTTGCTGAGGAAGATCGCCGGGGCCGCGGCGCATATACAGCGGCTGCGAAACGCCCCTTCGTCGCGCGCGTTCTGGCGGGCGCCGGAATCGAGTTGCGCCCTATGTGAGCGCCCGTGCCAGCGCCGCGGTGCCGCCCTCGAGCACCGGCTCACCGTGCGAGACGAGGACGAGCTCGATGGGGAGCGCACCGAGCCGTTCGCGGAGCAGCGGCTTCAGCTCCTCCCGCGCCCACTCCTGCTCGTCCTTCGGAAACCACGCGACGGGAAGCTCGATGCTGCCGTCCTTTCCGGTGAGCAGGTCGCCGACCACGAGCGCGCGATGAGGCTCGAGGAAGAACATCGCCTCCGTCCAATCGCTCCCTTTGACGACCTCGGCCTTCACGCCGGCGGGCAACTCGCCTTTCTCCTCTGGACGCCAGAGCGTTGCGCGGTAGCGTTCGAGCACGGCGGCGACGCTGCGCTCGTGCCAGTGCACCGTCAGCAGCACGTGGACCGGACGACCGGTGCGCTCGACGTCACGGTCGAGAGCCGACCAGAAGCGCTCTTCCTCGTCCTGTGGAACGAGGGGATCCACCACGACCACCGCGTCCGGCAGCTCGGCGTAGACAGAGCCGACCTCGGGGCCCCACTGTTCGGCGTGATCCCACTGCGGATGGGACGCCGTCCAGCGCCACAAGCCGGGCCGCAGTTCCTGCACTTCCATCCTGGGGAAAACCTACCGTTGCAGCGCTAGGCTGCCCGCATGCCGGCGCTTGCCGACACCACGATTCGCCTGCTCGGCCAGGAGCCTCTCGCCGGACGACTGCCGACCGCCGAGCAGCTTCGCATCGCAGAGATCCTCGACGGGGCGGGCTTCGCCTACCTCGAGGTCTCCGGAGGCGGTTGTTTCGACAGCGCGGTCCGGCGCGGAGTCGAGAGCCCTTGGGAACGCATTCGCGCGCTCAAGGCGCGGGTGAAGACGCCGCTCGGACTGGCTCTTCGAGGTCGCTTCCTCGTCGGCTCGCGGCCGGTCGACAACGATTTCATTCGCCGCTTCATCGCGTCCGCCGCCGAGAACGGCATCGACGTCTTCCGGCTGCACGATCCGCTCAACGACGTCTCGAACCTCCGCGAAGCTGCGGACGCAGTCGCCACGTCGGGGGGCGAGTTCGAGGCCGGGCTCGTCTACAGCCCGGGTCGCACCGGCGAGACGGATCCGCTGATGGAGCAGGCGCGGGAACTGCCGAACCTCGGCGCGGCGCGCGTGCTCCTGCACGACCCGACCGGCTCGCTGCAGCCTCACCGGGCCCGGGAGCTGGTGACGGGTCTGCGGGAAGCGACCGGACTCCCGGTCGGAATCTATTGCCAGGGATCCGCAGGGAACGCGCTCGCGGCGGCACTCGAGGCGGCGCGCGCGGGCGCGGAGCTCATCGCGTGCGCCGTGTATCCGATCGCGCTGACCCTGCATCGCGTGTCGGGCGAGGCGCTTGCGGAGGCACTCGCGGGCCTCGGGCTCGAGTGTGCGGTCGATGTCCCGACATTGTGGCGAGCCTCGGACCTCGTCGACGAGTACATCGGCGACAAGCCGGTGACGCCGCTCGCTCCGCGCATCGCCGTGCGTGCAGCGCAACACCATCTGCCCGCGAGTCTGGTCGCAGCCCTCGATTCGAACTTGCGCGCGCAGGCGGCGGGAGATCGACTCGACGAGGCGATCGCCGAGCTGCTCCAGATCCGGGCAGAGGTCGGCTGGCCTCCGCTTGCCTCCCCCATTGGCCAGGTCCTCGGTTCACAGGCATTGGTCAACGTTCTTGCGGCGAGTCGTTACTCGGTCGTCGTCGACGAGGTGCGCTCGCTGGTCGACGGGAGGCTCGGAGCGCCGCCTGCGCCGATCGACAAGAGCGTCAAGCGCGCCGTCGCTCTCACGGCCGATCCGGAATCCGCCGAGGACACGACCGCTCCGGGTCTCCAAGAAGTACGCGCCCAAGCCGAGGGGATCGCGTCGAGCGAGGAGGAGCTCTTGCTCCTGGGACTGTTCGGGGAGGACGCGGAGCCGCTCCTGCGCTCGATCCGCGGACGCTCGTCCGGTGACGAGAGGCTGACCGCCGGTGGCGTCGACCAGGCGCGTGCGGAACGCATTCGCGAGGTCGTGCGGATCGTCCAGGAAACAGGAATCGGTGAGGTGACGATCGAGGAGGCCGGTATGCGCGTCTCGGTGCGCCGAACGGAGGACAGGGCGCCGCTCTTGCTACCCGCCGAGCACGAATCGCTCGGGCTGGAAGAGGAGGGCGTGCCGGAACCGTCACCGCAGTCGGCGAACGGCCTCATCCGCATCGAGGCGCCGATGGTCGGGACGTTCTACCGGGCGCCGCAGCCGGGAGCCCCGCCGTTCGTCGAGGAGGGACAGCCGGTCGGTGCCGGGCAGACGCTGTGCATCCTCGAGGCCATGAAGCTGATGAACGAAGTCAAGGCGGACGTCGACGGGATCGTCCGCTCGATCCACGTCGAGAACGCACAGCCGGTGGAGTTCGGGCAGCTCCTCTTCGAGCTCGAGCCCGTCATCGGTCGACCGTTGGACGCGCTCTAGCCGATGTTCTCGCGCGTTCTGGTTGCGAACCGCGGCGAGGTGGCGGTCCGCGTCATCCGAGCACTGCACGAGCTCGGCGTGGAGGCGGTCGCCGTCTACTCGACCGCGGACTCGGGCGCGCTGCACACGCGGCTCGCCGACCGTGCCGTGTGCGTCGGGCCTCCGTCGGCGGCTGAGAGCTACCTGAACGTTCCCTCGATCATCGCCGCCGGCGAGACCACGGCTTGCGAGGCCGTTCATCCCGGCTGGGGATTCCTCGCCGAGAACCCCGACTTCGTTCGTGCCTGCGAGGACAACGAGCTCGTGTTCGTTGGGCCCGACGCCGACGTGATGGGGCGCATGGGAGACAAGGTCGAGGCGAAGCGTGAGCTGGCCGATGCCGGCGTCCCGCTCGTCCCGGGCACCGAGGCGGTCGAACTCGGGGAGGCTCGCAGCGCGGCGGCCGAGCTCGGCTATCCGGTTCTCCTGAAGCCAACCGCCGGAGGAGGCGGGAAGGGTATGCGTCTCGTCGAACGAGAGGACGAGCTCGACGACGCGTTCGATCGTGCGAGCGCGGAGGCGTTCGCCGCATTCGCGGACGGCGGCCTGTACCTGGAGAAGCTGATCGCACCCGCACGTCATGTCGAGGTGCAGGTGCTGTGCGACGCTGACGGCGGCGTCCTCACGCTGGGCGAGCGCGAATGCTCGATTCAGCGGCGGCACCAGAAGCTGATCGAGGAATCGCCGTCGGCTGCGCTCGACGAGCAGACCCGCGCAGCGCTCGAGACCGACGTCGCGCGAGCCTGTCGCGCGATCGGCTATCTCAACGCCGGCACCTTCGAATTCCTGCTCGCCCCCGATGGCTCGTACCACTTCATCGAGCTGAACGCGCGCCTGCAGGTCGAGCACCCCGTGAGCGAGGTCGTCACGGGCATCGACATCGTGCGCGAGCAGCTGCGCATCGCCGCCGGAGAGCAGCTCCACACGACGGGCCGCGCAGAGCGTCGCGGACACTCGATCGAGGTGCGTCTGAACGCGGAGGATCCCTCGCGCGGCTTCGCTCCCTCGCCCGGCGTGATCGAGCGTTTTCGCGCACTGCTCGGGCCGGGGATTCGAGTCGACACACACGTCGAGGAGGGCGCCGTGATCTCGCCCTACTACGACTCGCTGATCGGGAAGGTGATCGTCTGGGACGAGGACCGGCCAGCGGCGATCGGACGGTGCCTCCGTGCGCTCGGGGAGGTCGAGCTTCGCGGCGTCCAGACGACGCGCGAGGTCGCGATCGAGATTCTTCAGAGCGATGAGTTCCGCTCCGGCAGCTACTCGACCAGCTTCCTCGAGAAGAGGCCGCTGTCGGCCGTGGGTGCAGTATGAGCTTCGTTCTCGACGAGCCGCAGGGGACGATCACGGTCACGCCCTCTGCTCTGGCCGGGCTCGTCGCGCGCGCCGCGGAGGCGATCGAGGGCGCGCACGTGCGTCGGGGACGGCGCCGTCTCGATGTCGACGTCGCGAATGGGAGCGCCCGCGTCCGGCTCGAGCTCACGGCGCGTTACGGGGTCGTTCTGCCCGAGCTGGCTCGGGACGTCCAGGAACGGGTCGCCGAGGCACTCGCGACGATGTGCCGCGTCCAGGTGGAAGCCGTCGACGTCTCCGTGGAGGAAGTGCAGTGACAACGCTACGCGTCCAAGGTACGCCGAAGGATCGGGGCTCATTTCACAGCGCAAGCGTCCGCGGCAGCTGCAAGGGAGCTCCTGCGTGACCGGGAGGCGTGCGGCCCGGAGGACGGCGCTCTTCGTCCTGTACCAGTGGGACGTCACGGGTCAGCCGCTGGCCTCGCTCTACGAGGGCGAGATCGATCCCTTCTCGCGCGAAACCGCGGAAGCGGTCGCCGCGCACGCAGCGGACTATGACCGCCGGATCACTGAAGCCGCCGAGGGCTGGACAGCCGACCGGCTCGGCGTCATCGAGCGCAACATTCTCCGGATCGCGCTGCACGAGCTCGACGGCGACGACGTTCCGGACGAAGTGGCGATCGACGAGGCGGTCACGCTGGCCAAGCGGTATGCCACCGACGACGCCGCTCGGCTCGTGAACGGCATTCTTGGACGGATCGTGCGCGAGCGGGTTTCATGAGCGCGGAGGAATCGCTGGCTCGTGCTGAAGAGCTGCTCGCGCGCCTCGAAAAGACACGCGGCGAGCTCGAGCGTCTGTCGCAGGCGGACGATGCCGACAAGGCGCTCGACGTCCTGGCCGAGCTGGCTGAGCTGAGCAAGGCGATCGAGGAGGAGCTCCAGCGTGCAAAGAGCGAAGCGGAGACCGATGCGGAGTCCTGAGGAACTTCGGGAGCTCGCCGAGGACTACCTCGGAAACCTGGCGTTGACGCCTGAGTTGCACGGCCAGGCCGATTCGGTGCGCTACGCGCTCGTCGGCGGGAAGCGCGTGCGCGCGGTGATCTGCCTCGCGACCGCCGAGGCCGCGGGTGCAGAGGCGGAGCGGGCGCTGCCGGCAGCGGCCGCGCTCGAGCTCGTGCAGGCCTTCTCGCTCGTCCACGACGATCTGCCCGCGCTCGACAACGACGCCGAGCGAAGAGGACGGCCGTCCGTGTGGGCGCAGCACGGGGAGGCGATCGCAGTGCTCGCCGGTGATGCACTGCTCGCGGAGGCATTCCGGCTCGCACTCTCGTATCCGTTCCCGGAGATCGGACGCGAGCTCGCGCAGGCGACGCTCGGAATGATCGGCGGCCAATACCTTGACATCACCGGCACGGCGCCGGACGAAGCGACGCTGCACAAGTTGAAGACCGGCTGCCTCTTCAGCGCATCCATCGGCGTCGCACTGTGGGCGGCGGAAGTGCCGGAGCGAGAGCAAGCGCCCTGGCGCGCGTTCGGCGACGAGCTCGGTCTTCTGTTTCAGATCGTTGACGACATCCTCGACGGCGACGGCTACGTCCTCACGCATGGCGAGGACGGCGCTCGGCGGCTGGCCGACGACGCCGCGGCGCGGGCGCGCGAGCGCCTCGCAGAGGTGCCGGCCGATACCTCGACGCTTGTCGAGATCGTCGACGGACTCGCGACGCGAACGTCGTGAGGTGAAAAAGCGGATCGACGTCCTGCTTGTCGAGAGGGGGCTGGCGGAAAGCCGGGCGCAGGCGCAGGCACTCGTGATGGCTGGGCGCGTCCCGGGTTACGCAAAGCCGGGGACACAGGTCGAGGAATCTGCCGAGCTCGAGGTCGAGGCAGCCCCGCTCTACGTCTCGCGCGGAGGGAAGAAGCTCACGCACGCGCTCGATGCCCTCGGCGTCGATCCTGCCGGTCGCGACTGTCTGGACGTGGGTGCGTCGACCGGGGGATTCACCGACGTCCTGCTCAAGCGCGGCGCAGCGCGCGTTGTGGCGATCGACGTCGGGTATGGACAGCTGCACGAGCGGCTGCGCATCGACCCGCGCGTGACGGTGCTCGAACGGACGAACGCGCGCGAGCTACGTGAGCTGCCGTTTGCACCGGAACTCATCGTTTGCGACGTCTCTTTCATCAGCCTCCGGCTCGTCTTGCCTCCTGCGCTTGCCCTCGCGAAGCCCGGCTGGGCGGCGGTCGTGCTGATCAAGCCGCAGTTCGAGGCGGGCCGCGCCGAGGTCGGAAAGGGCGGCGTGGTACGCGACGTCGAAGTACGCAAGCGCGTGGTGCGGGAGATCGCCGAGGCCGCGCTGGCGTGGGGAGGCGAGGCGGTTGGAGCCGTAGACTCCGGGTTACCGGGTCCGAAAGGCAACCGGGAAGTGTTCCTCCATCTCGTCCACCGTGAGCGCCCGCACCTCCCTGACGACATCGACGACTGGATCGCAGCGGCTGTCCGCTGAGGCCGTCCAGCGCGCTGCCGTGATCACACACGGCAAGCCGCCGACGATCGGACCTGCACTCGAGCGGTTGGAAAAGGTCGCGCGTGAGGCGGGTGTCGAGCTTCTTCTTCCCGGCGAGGAGGTCGAGAAGCACGGCCTCGGAGAACCGGAGCACGATTTGACGAGCGCCGACGTCGCGGTCGTGCTCGGGGGCGACGGGACGATGTTGCGCGCCCTGCAGCGCTTCCTCGGCACCGACATCCCCGTGATCGGCGTGAACTTCGGGCGGGTGGGTTTTCTCGCGTCGATCCAGTCGAACGAGCTGGAATCGGGGCTTGCGCGCGTTTTCTCCGGGGATTACCGGGTGGTGCAGCTGACGACGCTCGATGCCGAGGCCGACGGACAGCGGACGGCGGCCGTCAACGACGTGGTCGTGCTGAGCTCGATCAAGGGGCGGATGGTGGAGCTCGCCTGGGCTCTCGGCGGCGAGGACCTCGGCGTGCAGCCGTGCGACGGGATGATCTGCGCGACGCCGTCTGGCTCCACTGCATACAACCTGTCGAACGGCGGGCCCGTGCTCGTGCGTGGGCTCGATGCGATGGCGGTCACCTTCATCGCACCGCATTCCTTGCACGCGCGGCCCATGGTCGTCCCGCGCGGACTCGAATTGCAGATCCGAAACCAGACCCCTGACGTCGAGGTGACGGTTCTCGCGGACGGGCACCCGCTCGCCGAGGTGGGAACCGGCGCACCGATCGTGGTTCGACTCGGCGAGCAGCGAACCTTGCTGGCGACGCTGCCCGAGGCGACGTTCTTCAAACGCTATCGCGAGACGTTCGGCTCGTAGCACTTTCGGCGCGGTTCGGTCACCCATGCGTGCGGGGTTCGCGGCTACGCTCGACGTAGGGGAGGGAGGTGGGGTGTCCCGGTGACACACGCGTGTACCTCTAAAGGGGCCCTGGGCCGAGGGATCGTGCTGGCATTTTGCGCAGGGCGACCGGCCCACGAAGACCGAGGTCGCTCTTTTCGACGGTGGTGTCCGCTCGCTCGGCCCCTTACCATCTCCGGCGGCACCGATGCTTCGCCGCCTCCGCATCCAGAATCTCGTCCTCATCCACGAGGCCGAGCTCGCCTTCGCGCCCGGCCTCAACGCGATCACGGGTGAGACCGGCGCGGGCAAGACGATCCTGGCCCAGGCGATCGGCCTGCTTCTCGGCGCAAAAGGGGATTCCGGCTTCATCGGCCCTGACGGCGACGAGGCCTACGTCGAGGCCGAGGTCGACATTCCGGCCGGGCTGCTGGAGGAGGATCAGCTCGGCTCGCTCGCCGAACTTCGGCCCGCCGACGAGGACGGTCTTGTGATGGCACGCCGGGTCTTTGCCGACGGACGAACGCGAGCCTATGCCTGGGGTCGCGGCGCCGCCCGCGAAGACCTTGCTGCGGCGGGAGAACGCATGATCGCGATGTCCGGGCAGTTCGAGCAGCGTCGGCTCGCACGCACGTCGTATCAGCTCGACGTTCTCGATGCGTTCATCGGCGAGGCACAGCTCCGCCGAAGGGCCGAGTCTCGTCTTGCCTGGCGCGAGCTCACCGCAGCCCGAAAGCGCCACGACGAGTTGCAGGCCGGGGCGACCGTGACAGAGGAGCGCCTGGCTGAGCTGCGTGCGCTCGTCGAAGACACGACCGGGATGGAGGCCGGCGACGAGGAACAGCTCCGCGCGGAGCGCGAACGGCTGCGTCACGTCACCGAGCTCGCCGAAGGAGCCGCCGCAGCGGCCGAAGCCCTGGCGCCCGAGGAAGGCGAAGGCGCCGCCGGCCTCGTCGCAGGTGCCGAGCGCGCCGTTGCTCCGCTCGAGCGCCTCGCGCCCGAGCTGGCACGTGTCGGCGACGAGCTACGGGACTCGGAGCTGCGCCTCCGTGAGACCGCGAGCTCGCTGCGCGGCTTCCTGACCACACTGGAGGCGGAGCCCGGACGGCTGGAGCAGGTCGAGGCCGACCTCGATCGAATTGCCGAAGCGAAGCGCCGGTTCCGCGTGCAGACCTACGAGGAGCTTCTGTCCCGCGCCGCGGAGGCACATGCCGAGCTGGAAGCGATCGACCAGGGATTCGACCCGATCGCGGCGTCGGCCGAGGCGCTCGCTGCGGCTGAGCGGAAGGTGCGGGGACTGGCCGAAGAGCTGCGTTCCGCGCGCCGTGAGGCGGCCCCCGCGTTCGGGAAAGCGGTTGCGGGCGAGCTCCGCGACGTCGGCATGGGCGAAGGCGAGTTCGTCGCTGAGCTGAGCGAACGGGAGCTAGGACCGTCCGGCATCGACGACGTTTTCTTTCTCGTCCGGCCGAATCGGGGTCTGCCGCTCGCGCCCGTCGCGGAGACGGCGTCGGGCGGAGAGCTCTCGCGCATCGCCCTCGCGATTGCCGCAGTTGCCGGCGGCGAGACGATGGTCTTCGACGAGATCGACGCCGGCATCGGTGGGGAGACCGCGCATCGCGTCGCCGAGACGCTTCGCCGGCTCGCCGAACGGGCACAGGTGATCACGATCACGCACCTTCCACAGATCGCCAGCGTCGCCGAACGCCATTTCCGCGTCGAGAAGATCCCCGGCGATCCGACGCATACTCGCATCGAGTCACTCGACGAGACGGCGCGCAGGGAGGAGCTTCAACGCATGCTCGGCGGCCGCGAGTTTCTTTCGAGCGTCCGGACATGAGCTTCGTCGCTCGCCTCCGGCTCGCTCCCGACATCGCTTCCGCAGCGGGGAAACCTCTCGGTTTCCCCCAAGGCCCCTTCCCAAGCTCATCGGCCGGAGACCGGCCGATGAGCTTCGTCGAGCTGACAGGTCAGGCGAAGCTCGACCGGAGGACGAAGAATCTCATCAAGCGCCTGTCCGCCGACGACATCGCGATCATCGATCACGCCGACCTCGACCGAGTCTCGGCAGAGGAGCTGGTCGAGTCCGGCGTCCGCGTCGTCGTGAACGTCGCGTCTTCGCAATCGGGCCGCTATCCCAATCCGGGTCCCCTTGCACTGGTTCGCAGCGGCGTGCGGCTGATCGACGCACCGGGTGCCGATCTCTTCGACAGCGTGAGCGAGGGCGAGCTCCTGACGGTGCGGGGCGCCGGGCTCTACCGCAACGGCACCTGTCTCGCTACCGGGCGCGTCCTCGGCGAGCGGGAGCTCGAACGCCTGCTCGCCGAGCAGCGCGGCCGTGTCACCCAGGCGTTGGAGGCCTTTGCCGACAACACGATGCGCTACCTGCGCGAGGAGGGAAAGCTCCTCGCCGAGGGAGTCGAGTTCCCATCTCTCGCGACGCGGTTCCGCGACCGGCATGCGTTGGTGGTCGCCCGCGGTCCCGGCTACAAGCGCGACCTTCGAATGGTCAAGCCGTACATCCGGGACTTCAAGCCCGTGCTGATCGCAGTCGACGGCGGCGCCGACGCGCTGATCGAGGCGGGGTACAAGCCCGACGTGATCGTGGGCGACATGGATTCCGTTTCCGACAAGGCGCTCGGCTGCGGCGCCGAGCTGCTCGTGCATGGCTACCGCGACGGGCGTGCGCCCGGCGCCGAGCGCGCCCAACAGCTTGGAATCGCTTACGAGGTGGTGCACGCGACTGGAATCAGCGAGGACATCGCTCTCCTCCTCGCCTACGAGAAGGGATCCGCGTTGATCGTCGCCGTCGGGACGCACTTCAACCTGATCGAGTTCTTGGAACGCAACCGCGCCGGCATGTCCTCGACCTTCATCACGCGACTGAAGGTGGGGGAGATCCTCATCGACGCCAAGGGCGTGTCGCGACTCGCCAGTCGCCAGGTCGGGATCTGGCCCCTCGTGCTGTTCACTCTCGCCGGGCTTGGCGCCATCGCGGTGGCGATCTCGGTCTCGCCCGCTCTGCGCCATCTGATCGAATACCTCGCGCTTCGGCTGCGCGACCTGCTCGGGATCGGCTGACTACGCTTCTGCGCTGTGCCCCGCGCCTCTGCTTCGCGTGAGCTGCTCGCCTCGCGCGAAGACGTCTGGAAATTCATCGCCGAGCCGCATCACTTCCCGGACTGGTGGCCTGGGATCGCCGGCGTCCGTCCCGACCGTCGGGGCTTGGCCGAAGGCGCGCGTTGGGCGGTACGCGGAGCCGACCGGCCGACGCTCTTTCGCCGGGCCACGTCCAGCGGGATGCTGCTCGTCCGTGCCGTACGGCCTCCAGAGCTCTTCGCCTGGACGCTGACCGGTGACCACATCGAAGGGGAGCTGCGACTCGCAGAGCGCGACCTGAACCGGACGCTCGCAGTGCTCGAGCTCGAGGCGCCGTGGCTCTACGGCTTCAGCCGCACGCTGCCGCGACGCGCGCTGACCCGGCTGTACGCGTTGTGCCAGACTGCGGCCGAGTTGTAGTCCCGCCCATGTTCGATCTCCGCTATCACGTCGCATCGCTTGCAGCGGTCTTCTTCGCGCTCGTGATCGGCATCCTCGTCGGTGTCGCGCTGGCGTCGCACGGCCTCGGACAGAGTGAACGGAAGAGCCTCGAGGACGATGTTCGGCGCGCACAGAACAGAGTTGACGCACTACAAGCGCAGGTCGATTCGCTTCACCAAAGCAATGTTGCGGACGCGACGTTCGTCGACAGCACGTACAACGCGCTGATGACCGACCGCCTCAAGGGCAAACGGATCGCCGTCCTGTTCGTCGGATCCGTCAACCACCGTGTTCAGAGCGACATCTCCACTGCAATCAAGGATGCGGGTGGTCGGGGCGCGCTGCGCCTGTACGCGGTGCAGGTCCCCATCGACGCGACGGCGGTCGAGAAGCGGCTTGCGAATCGTCCCGCCCTGGCCAAGTACGCAGGTGACGATCAGCTGCGAAATCTCGGCAGGCAGCTCGGACGCGAGTTCGTCGACGGCGACGAGACGCCGCTATGGAATGCGCTGCACAACGTGATCGTGCAGGAGGCCACACCACGATTCGGCGCAGCGAAGCGGCCCGCAGACGGCGTCATCGTCATCCGTACGGCCGATCCGCAGACGGGCGAGACGGCTCCATTCGTGAAGGGCCTGTACGAAGGAGTCGCCGACGCCGGAGCCCCTGCGGTCGGCGTCGCGCAGTCGAAGAGTGACTTCACCGCCCGCCCCGTGTTTCAGCAAGCCCAGCTTTCGACCGTGGATGACATCGACCTCGCCGCGGGCAAGCTGGCGCTTGCGATCGTCCTCAGCGAGCCGGCATCGCGCGCCGATTACGGCGTCACCGTGGGCGATTTGCTTCCGCCGGTGGCGCCGGTCCTGACGCCGAGTGGATGAGCCGCTCACCATCCTAGTCGCGGCGCGCGACGAGGAAGCGGCGATCGCACGGACCGTCTCGGCCCTGCGCGGCACGTTTCGCGACGCCGAGGTGATCGTCGCCGACGACGGCTCGCGCGATCGAACGGCCGACGCCGCGGAGGAAGCGGGCGCGATCGTCCTGCGCCTGCCGCGTCGCGGCAAGGGACAGGCGCTGTCCGCCGCGGAGCGCGCAGCACCGCCTGGCCGCCTGCTCCTCTGCGACGCGGATCTGGACGGCGACCTGTCGCAGCTGCTCAACGGCGAGGGCGATCTGACGGTGGCCGCGTTCGCAGAGCGCGTCGGCGGCGGCTTCGGGATCGCGAAGCGCGTCGCCCGCCGCTTGATCGAGGTCCTCGGCGGCGTCCGCACACGCGAGCCGCTCTCGGGACAGCGTTCGTTGTCGGCAGCGGCACGCGCCGTATGCTTCCCCGTCGCGGCCGGCTTCGGCTGCGAAGTGCGCATGACGATCGACGCGGCAGGATCGGGCCTTCGCGTGCGCGAGGTCGAGCTGCCGCTTCGCCACCGCGTTACCGGCCGCGATGTCCAGGGCTTCGTCCATCGTGCGCGCCAGCTGCGCGACGTCGTCTACGCGTGCGGGCCTCTCGGCATCAACTTCCGCGGCCTGCGACTCCCTCTCGTCGGCTGGAAGGTCGGCCTCGCCGACGGTCCCGCCGTCGCAGCGGTCGCGGCGCTCGGCCTCGCCGACGATCTCTGGAGCGGGCCGGAGCGCGGTTTCCGCGCCCATCTCCGCAGCGGACGGACGACCGGCATCCTCAAGCTGATCGGGATCCCGGCCGTGGGACTACTGGCGACGCGGCGGATCTCGGGTGCGCTGCTCGTCGGACTCGCAGCAAATGCCCTCAACCAGCTCGACACGCGCCCAGGTCGCGCGCTCAAGACCTACCTCGCCGGTGCGCTCGTCCTCGACGCCCCGGCCGGGATCGCCGTCCTGCTGCTTCCCTACGATCTCCGCGAGATGGCGATGCTCGGGGACGCGGGATCGAACGCGCTGGGAGCCCTGCTAGGCTTGAAGTCCGTGGAGCGATTCACGGGACGAGGCCGATGGGTTGCGATCGGCGCCCTTGCCGGCCTCACCATCCTCGGAGAGCGAACGTCCATCGGAGCGTGGATCGAGCGCACGCCGGGCCTCGCCTGGATCGATCGGCTGGGACGAAAGTGAGCTCGCGGGCTCGCCCGACGAAGTACGTCTTCGTGACGGGCGGCGTGGTCTCGGCTCTCGGCAAGGGCATCGTCGCCGCCTCGCTCGGCCGTCTCCTCAAGGCCCGAGGGCTCCAGGTGCAGGCGCAGAAGTTCGATCCCTACCTCAACGTCGACCCGGGCACGATGAGCCCGTTCCAGCACGGCGAGGTCTTCGTGACCGAAGATGGAGCCGAGACCGACCTCGACATCGGCCACTACGAACGATTCATCGACGAGAACCTGACGCGCGCCGCTAGCCACACCGCAGGCGCGATCTGGGACTCGGTGCTGCGCAAGGAGCGCAAGGGTGAATTCCTCGGCGCGACTGTCCAGGTGATCCCGCATATCACGAACGAGATCAAGACCCGGATCCGTGCCAGCGCGGTCTCGACGCCGACGGACGTCGTCATCAGCGAGATCGGCGGCACGGTCGGCGACATCGAGTCGCTGCCCTTCCTCGAGGCGATCCGCCAGTTCCGCCGCGAGGTCGGGGCGGAGAACGTCCTCTACCTCCACGTGACCCTCGTCCCGTTCATCGAGGCGGCGGGCGAGCTGAAGACCAAGCCGACTCAGCATTCCGTCAATGAGCTGCGCCGGATCGGTATCCACCCCGACATCGTCGTGTGCCGTTCGCACGAGGAGCTCTCGACGGACATCCGGGAGAAGATCGCCCTCTTCGCAGACGTCGAGCAGGAAGCCGTGATCGCGTGCCCGGATGTGCCCGACGTCTATCTCGTCCCGTCACGCGTCAAGGCCGAAGGGCTCGACCGGCTCGTGTGCGAGAAGCTGGGGCTCCCGTTCGATGAAGCGGACCTCAGCGAGTGGCTCGACCTGACGGAGCGACTCCAGCAGTCCACGGAGGAGGTCGAGGTCGCGCTGGTCGGCAAGTACGTGAAGCTGCAGGATGCGTACCTCTCCGTACACGAAGCGCTCAAGCACGCAGGCGCACATCACGGCTGCCGCGTGCGCGTGCGCTGGGTGGATGCCGAGAACATGTCGTTCGACGAGGCAGCCGCGTTGCTCGAGCGGGTCGACGGGATCATCGTCCCGGGGGGCTTCGGCTCGCGAGGCTGGGAGGGCAAGATCCTCGCCTGCCGCGTGGCGCGCGAGCGAAGCATCCCGTACCTCGGCCTCTGTCTCGGCATGCACGTCGTCGTTTCCGAGTACGCACGCCACGTTCTGGGGCTCGAAGGCGCCAACTCGACCGAGATGGATCCCGAGACACCCCACGCGGTCATCGATCTTCTTCCAGAGCAGAAGGAGATCGAGGATCTCGGTGGGACGATGCGGCTCGGCGCGCAGGCCGTGGAGCTCGTCGACGGAACACGTGCCCAGGAGGCCTACTGCGTGCCGGTCGTCCACGAGCGCCATCGCCATCGGTATGAGGTCAACAACCACTATCGTCCGGCCCTCGTCGAGGCCGGCCTGGTCGTCTCGGGCACGTTCCAGGGAGGGCGGCTGGTCGAGATCGTCGAGCTCCCGGACCACCCTTGGTTCGTCGCGAGTCAGTTTCATCCGGAGTTCAAGTCGCGACCGACACGGCCGACGCCGCTCTTCCGCGAGTTCGTCGGCGCGGCGCTGGCACGCTCGCGTGACCGCGCCGGCGTCGGCGCAGTCTCGGCGTAGACATAAGATCGCGCGATGGCCTCGGAGGTCGTGGATCTCTTCACCGAGCTGGCTGCGGTGCCGAGCCCCCCGGGTGAGGAACGCGCGGTTGCGGATCTCGTCGCGCGATATCTGCGCGATCTGGGGCTGACGGTCGACGAGGATGACGCAGGCGAGAAGGTCGATTCGACGATCGGAAACCTCTACAGCCGCGTCGAGCCCACACACGGCTCCGGAACGCCGATCTTCCTCTGCGCGCATCTCGACACCGTGCCGCCCGAGGGTCCGATCGAGCCGGTGATCGAGGACGGCGTCGTCCGAAACGCGGGTGGGACCATCCTCGGAGCCGATGACAAGTCGGCGGTTGCCGCGATGCTCGAGGGGATGCGGCGCGTCCTTGCCGAGAACCGGCCGCACGGCGGGATCGAGCTGCTGTTCACGCCCAAGGAGGAGGTCGGGCTGCTCGGTGCGGCCGCGTTCGATCACGCGCGCCTGCGCGCGCGAGTGGGCTTCGTCTACGACCAGGCCGCGCCGATCGGTGACGTCGTTCTCGGCGCGCCCTACTCGCAGGCGATGGAAGTTCGCTTCCACGGGCGTGCGGCGCACTCCGGGATGTATCCGGAGGAGGGGCGGTCGGCGATCGCTGCGGCCGCGCGCGCGATCGCCGACCTCCGGCTCGGTCGTATCGACGATGAGACGACCGCAAACGTCGGGCTCATCGAGGGTGGGACGGCGGCGAACATCATTCCCGAGTGGTGCACGCTCACCGCAGAGGCGCGCTCACACGACGAACGCAAGCTCACGGAGCTCGTGCAGGAGATGCTCGACGCCTTCTCCTTCGCGGCGGGCCTCGAGGACTGCGAGGTCGAGACGAAGGTCTCGAAGAGCTATCGCGGGTATCGCTTCAGGCGCGACGACCAGGTCGTTCGCATCGCGCACGGAGCGCTGGAGCGGGCAGGGTACGCAGCAAGCTATGGGCTCAGCGGCGGTGCGGCCGACGCGAACGTGTTCAACGAGCGCGGCCTTGCCTGTCTCAACCTCGGCAACGGCATGCAGGACATCCACACACCGGACGAGCGGATCACGGTCGAGGATCTCGAAGGAATGGTCGAGGTGACGCTCGCGCTGGTGGACGTCGCGCGAGATGTTGACGCTTAGGCGCGGGCGCGTCACCGCCGTCGTCGCGCGCGACGAGGGCCTCGCCCGAATCGAGGTCGATGGTGCGCCCTGTGTCGCCTATCCGCGCCTGACCGGTCCGGTTGCGCTCGGAGACGACGTGATCGTGAACGTCCAGGCACGCGAGCTTGGACTCGGATCGGGCGGGTTCGACGTGCTGTACGCAAATCTGAGCCGGGGACTCGACCTACCTCCGGAGGTCGATGCCCACGTCATGAAGCTTCCGTACACGCCGGTGCAAGGGGCAGCACGGCATGGGGAGGAGGGACGGGATCTGCCCGAGACACTGGCCGGTATTCCGGTCGTCTGCTGCACGCTCCACAGCCAGGTGGCGCCCGTTTGTGGAGGGATCGGTGGGGGCGGGCGGGTTGCATATGTGCAGGTGCCTGGCGGGGCGCTGCCCGTGGCGCTGTCCGACGCGCTGCGAGTGCTCCGCGAACGCGGGCTCGTCCAGGCAAGCGTTGCCGTCGGCGCATGCGTCGACGCAGACGTGCAGTGCGTGTCGGTCGCGTCGGCGTTGCTCTGGGCTGCCGCCGAGCGCTTCGACGTGATCGTCTGCGCGATCGGGCCGGGAATCGTCGGCACCGGGTCGACCTTCGGACACGGCGGCGTCGCCGCGGCGGAAGCGGCAAACGTCTGTCACGCGCTCGAAGGCGTCGCCATTCTTGCCGTCCGAGCGTCGGAATCGGACAGCCGGGAGCGGCATCGCGGTGTGTCGCATCACACCCGTGCGGCGCTGCGGTTGTGTCTGGGCAACGTCGTGGTCGCATGGCCCGCAGGCTGGGAGGCGCCGGATTGGCTCGAGTCACGGCAGGACGTCGACGCGAACGGGTGGCAGGAGGCATGCGTCGGGCTTCCGCTCTCGCACATGGGTCGCGGGCCGGAGGAGGATCCGCTCTTCTTCGCTGCAGCGTTTGCCGCGGGCCGTGCGGCGGGCGGGCGCGTGGCCTGACACGTGGAGCCCGATTCCTCACGAACCGTCTACGACGGGAAGCTGTTCGACGTCACGCTCGAGCGCTGGGGGGAGCACGAGCGCGAGATCGTGGAGCATCCGGGAGCGGTCGCGATCCTTGCGGTCGATCGGGACGGCATGCTCACGCTCGTCCGCCAACGACGCGAGGCCGTGCGCAAGGAGCTCGTCGAGCTGCCCGCAGGCACGCTCGAGCGGGGAGAAGCGCCGCTCGCGAGCGCGAAGCGCGAGCTCGAGGAAGAGACCGGGCTGACCGGCGGCAGGTGGCGGGAGGCGACGGCGTTCTACACGACACCCGGCTTCTGCCGCGAGCGCATGCATCTCTTCTTCGCCGAGGATCTCGAATCCGGAGTTGCCAATCCCGAGCAAGACGAGCAGCTCGAAGTGGTCCGCTGGCCCGTGACGGAGATCGAATCGCACCTGCGAGACGTCGAGGACGCGAAGACACTTGCCGGCCTCCTCCTGTACCTCGAGGAAATGCGTTCTCGATCAGCCGACAAGGTAGGGTGACGCGCCGTGAGGATCGGCGTTCCGAAGGAGATCAAGTCAGACGAATACCGCGTCGCGCTGACGCCCGCAGGTGCGCGGGAGCTCGTTCAGCACGGCCACGAGGTTGTCGTGGAGGCGAGCGCCGGCGACGGCAGCGCTTTTGCCGACTCGACGTACGAGGCCGCGGGCGCGCGCACCGCCACCGTTGACGAAGTCTGGGCCGAGTCCGAGCTGCTGTTGAAGGTGAAGGAGCCGGTGAAGGCGGAGTACGACCGCCTGCGCGACGGGCTCGTGCTCTTCACCTATCTCCACATCGCCGCGGACGAGCCGCTCACGCGGGCGCTGGTAGAAAGCGGGATCGCCGCCGTCGCGTACGAGACCGTCGAGACGGACTCGCGAGCGCTCCCGTTGCTCGCTCCGATGAGCGAGATTGCCGGGCGCTTGGCCGCGCAGGCCGGTGCCTACTTCTTGGAGAAGCCGCTCGGCGGACGCGGGCTCTTGCTGGGCGGTGTGCCCGGTGTTGCGCCTGGACGCGTCGTCGTCATCGGCGGCGGAATGGTCGGCTACAACGCAGCCGTCATCGCGTTGGGGCTCGGCGCAAACGTCACCATCCTCGAACGATCGCTCGATCGCATGCGCCACCTCGAAGAGGTGCTCTCGGGCCGTGTGAGCCTCGTCATGTCGTCGAGCCTGGAGATCGAGGAATCGGTGCAGGAAGCGGACGTCGTGATCGGGGCGGTTCTCATCCCGGGCGCCCTGGCGCCCAAGCTGATCACGCGAGAGATGGTCGCCGGGATGAAGGAAGGCGCCGTCCTCGCGGACGTGGCGATCGACCAGGGCGGTTGCGCGGAGACGTCCCGGCCGACGACGCACAGCGAGCCTGTCTACAAGGTGGAGGGTGTCACGCACTACTGCGTCGCCAACATGCCCGGCGCGGTCCCGATCACCGCGACGAAGGCGCTCACGAACGCGACGCTGCCGTACGTTGAGGCGATTGCGGGCTACGGGCTCGCCGAGGCGGTCGCACGCGACCCGGCGCTCGCGCGAGGAGTCAACGTGCTCGACGGCAAGGTGACCTACGAGGCTGTCGCCGACGCGCACGGGCTCGACTACCAGCCGCTCGAGGACGTCCTTCCGCTCTCCGCGGTCTAAGGGGCGGTCTGATTCGGCCGCTTCGCCGGCGAGTACTTCACGACGAGCCACGTCACACCCGCCGCGATTGCGATCACGCAGGCGATGAAGACGACCATGCCGAGCAGTCCGAGGGCGGTCATCACGGCCGACCTAGAATAGCTGCATGCCGAGGGCGTGTGTCATCGTGCTCGATGCCGTGGGAGCCGGCGAGCTGCCGGACGCTGCGGAGTACGGCGACGAGGGCTCGAACACCCTCGGCAACGTCGCGCGTGCCGTCGGCGGGCTCGATCTCCCCAATCTGGAAGCACTCGGCCTCGGGAACGTCGCACCGCTCGAAGGATGTCCGCCGCAGCAAGGGGCTCCCGCGGTCGCGGGCCGCCTCGTCGAGCGCTCCAAGGGGAAGGACACGACGACGGGTCACTGGGAGCTGATGGGAGTCGTCACGCCGCAGCCGATGCCGACCTATCCGCACGGGTTCCCGCACGACGTGATCGATCCCTTCATGCATCAGACAGGACGCGGCGTGCTGGGGAACAAGCCGGCGTCAGGGACGGAGATCATTCAGGAGCTCGGGGAGGAGCATCAGCGCACCGGCAAGTGGATCGTCTACACGTCGGCGGATTCCGTCTTCCAGGTCGCCGCGCACGAGGAGACGATCCCGCTCGAGGAGCTCTACCGTGCATGCGGGATCGCACGCGAGATCCTGACCGGCAAGCACGCGGTCGGGCGTGTGATCGCGCGCCCCTTCACCGGCGAGCCGGGGAACTACGAACGCACCGCGAACCGACACGACTTCTCGCTTGAGCCGAGACGGCCGAACTACCTCACGCTTGTACGCGATACGGGCGCGAAGGTGCACGGTGTCGGGAAGATCGGAGACATCTTCGCGGGCCAGGACATCGACGAGTCGCATCCGACGAAGTCGAACGTCGACGGCATCACGCAGACCGAGAAGCTCCTCCGGGAAATCGATGAAGGGCTGATCTTCGTCAATCTCGTCGAGACCGACATGCTGTGGGGCCACCGAAACGATCCCCTGAACTTCCACCGTTGCCTCCAGGACTTCGACCGCCGACTGCCTGACCTGCTCGACGCGCTCCGTCCTCGAGATCTGCTCATCCTGACCTCGGATCACGGCTGCGACCCGACCACGCCGTCGACGGATCACTCGCGCGAGCATGCGCTGCTGCTGGCGTACGTCGAGGGGAAGAACGCCGACGGACGGACTCATGAAGGCGAGTTTGCGGACGTTGGCGCAACCGTGAATGCATGGCTGGGCGGGAAGTCCCCCTCCCGCGGCATCCCGGGCCAGCCGATCGTCGAGCACTGATCCTCCTCGCGTGGTTCACGCAGCCGAGCTGATCCGCCGCAAGCGCGACGGCGAGCGGCTCGCGGCCGACGAGATCGCCGAGCTCGTGCTCGCATACGCGCGGGGGGAGGTCCCCGACTACCAGATGGCCGCCTTCTGCATGGCGGTCTACTTCCGCGGTCTGAACGGCGCAGAGACGTTCGCGCTCACCGACGCGATGATCCGCAGCGGCGAGACGATCGCGCTCGGCCGGGAGATCGGCCGCAAGGTCGTGGACAAGCACTCCACCGGCGGCGTAGGGGACAAGACGTCGCTCGCGGTCGGGCCGATCGTGGCGGCGTGCGGCGTGCCCTTCGGGAAGATGAGCGGACGGGGGCTGGGACACACCGGCGGGACCCTCGACAAGCTGGAGTCGATCCCCGGTTTCCGCGTCGAGCTGACGACCGAAGAATTCTTGCTTCAGGTACGTGAGGTCGGGCTCGCGATCATCGGCCAGAGCGCCAACCTCGTCCCGGCCGACAAGCTGCTGTACGGCCTCCGCGACGTCACTGCAACCGTCGACAACGTGTCGCTGATTGCGGCCAGCATCATGTCCAAGAAAATCGCCGCAGGAGCAGACGCCATCGTCCTCGACGTCAAGGTCGGTGACGGCGCCTTCATGAAGACGCTCGAAGACGCCCGCGAGCTCGCACAGACCATGCTGGAGCTCGGACGTCATGCCGGCCGCGAGGTGGCATGCATGCTCACGGACATGGACCAGCCGCTCGGACAGGCGGTCGGAAACGCTCTCGAGATTCGCGAGACTCTCGCCACCCTTCGCGGGGAGGGCCCGCCGGACTTCACCGAGCTCGTCCTGTCGGCCTGTGCGCATCTCCTGGCGTTCTCCGATCTCGGGCTCGACGAACGCGCGGGAAGGGAGCGCGCGGCTGCCGCGGTCCAGGACGGGTCGGCGCTCGCGATGTACGAACGCTGGATCGCCGCGCAGGGTGGCGATCCCCGCGAGGACGTTCTTCCCACGGCACCGGTCGTGCGCGAGGTTGCCGCCGCGACCTGCGGCTTCGTCCGTGCGATCGGCGCGGTCGCGGTGGGCATGGCCGCGCTCCGGCTCGGTGCTGGGCGGCGCACCAAGGAGGAGCACATCGACCATGCCGTCGGCGTCCGCTGCCTCAAGAAGCGCGGCGACTCGGTGACGGCAGGCGAGGTGCTCGCGGAGGTCCACGCGCGGGACGAAGCCGCGGCCGAGCAAGCCGGCGCCGAGGTGTCCGCCGCATACGACGTCGGCGAAGAAGCTCCGCAGCAGCAACCGATCGTGCTCGAGACGATCGCCTGAGATGCCGGAGCTGCCGGAGGTCGAGACGATTCGTCTCGCGCTCGAGCCGCACCTGGTCGGACGCCGCTTTGATCGGGTCGAGATCCACGATCCGCGGCTCGTCCGTCCGTTCGAGCCAGGCGCGATCGCCGTCGAGCTCGAGGGGGAGCGCGTCACCGCGCTCGAGCGACGCGGCAAGTATCTGATTGTTCGGTTCGAATCCGGTCGAGCTCTCCTGATTCACCTCCGGATGACGGGAAGCCTGCGCCGCGCCGAGCCCGGGTCGCTGGCCGGCGACCCATATCGACGGGCTGTTGTCAGGCTAGACGACGGGTCGGACCTTGCGTACCGCGATGTCCGCCGGTTCGGCACGTGGCACCTGGTCGAGCCGCAGGAGCTCGACTCGTATCTCGCGGAGCGGGTCGGTCGCGAACCGCTCGAGCGCAGCTTCACGTCGCGCCGTCTTGCCGAACGGCTCGAAGGGCGCCGGGCTCCGATCAAGGCAGCGCTCCTCGATCAGCGAACCGTCGCCGGCCTCGGGAACATTTACGTCGACGAGGCATTGTGGCGCGCGCGCGTGCATCCAAAGCGGCCGGCGGGAACGCTCGACCGCGACGAGATCGCTCGCGTCACGCGAGGGATCCGCGAGGCGCTGCGAGCGGGGATCGCGCGCCAGGGCGCAAGCCTGCGCGACTATTCGACCCCCGACGGTGGGCGAGGGCGGATGCAGGAGGAGTTCCGGGTCTACGGCCGCGCCGGTGAGCCGTGTTTCCGCTGCGGCACGCAGATCGACAAGATCCATGCAGCAGGACGCGGCACCTGGTACTGCCCGTCCTGTCAGCAGCTCCGTCCGTGAAGGCTCTCGTCCTCGGCGCCGGTATCGGGGGTCTCGCAACCGCGATCGCACTTCGGCGCGACGGGCACGAGGTCGAGGTCTTCGAGAGGGCCGCTGCGCTCGAAGACGTTGGGGCCGGCCTCTCCATGTCACCGAACGCGCTCGCGGCGCTCGATCGCCTCGGCGTGGGAGACCACATCCGGCGCCGCGGCGGGATCGCGCGAAGGATCCTCGTTCGGAACCGTCACGGGGACGTTCTCAACGAGATCGACGCGGAAGGGCGCGAGTGGGAGATCGTCGGCATCCATCGAGCAGATCTGCAAGACGTGCTCCTCAGCGCAGCGGGCGAGGTGAACCTCGGGATCGCCGCCGTTCGATTTGCCGACGAGGAGACGGGCGTCGCAGTTCGCCTCGAGAATGGGAGCGAAATCGAGGGCGACCTGCTCGTCGGAGCGGACGGCATCCGATCCACCGTGCGGCGGCAGCTGAAGGGTGACGAGCCGCTTCGCTCTGCGGGCTACTTCGGTTGGCGGGCGGCGATCGATTTTGCCGACCTGTCCCTCGAGGGCACCTTCAGCGAGTCGTGGGGGCCGCGCTTCCGCGTCGGGCTGATTACGCTCGGCAGCGGGCGTCTCTACTGGTTCGCCTCCGAGCTCGCGCCCGAGGACGAACCGCTGCCGCCGGATCCGCAGACGTACTTTCGGGACAAGCTACATGACTGGCACCGGCCGATTCCCGAGGTCGTCGAGGCTACGCCCGCAGGCGCGCTGAGCCGCCTGCCGATCCACGATCGTCCGCCGCTCGAGACGTGGGGGCGCGGCCGGGTGACGTTGCTCGGCGATGCCGCACACCCAATGACGCCCAATCTCGGCCAGGGAGCCGCGCAGGCGCTCGAGGACGCCGTCGTCCTCGCCCTCGCGCTACGGAACGAGAGCGACCCGATCGCCGCGCTGCGCGCCTACGAGGCGGCGCGGATTCCGCGAACGACGATGATCGTGAAACGCTCGTACCAGTTCGGTCGGATCGCTCAGCTCGGCAATCCGCTCGCCTGTCGAATGCGTGACGCAGTCATGAAAGCCACGCCGAAACGAATCCAGCGGCGCCAACAAGAGCTCGTGATCCGGCCCGGCTTCGACTAGGCGGCGAGGCGCTCCGCGAGGCGACCGTCCCGGTCGAGCCGCCACAGCTCCGTGTAGCCGCCGATCGGCTGGCCGTCGATCAGGATCTGCGGCACCGTCCAGCCCCCGGTGAGGTCGAACAGCTTCTGCCGGAAGGTGGGATCGTCGTCGAGGAACACTTCCTCGTACTCGATCCCCTTCGCATCGAGCAACCCCTTCGCACGCACGCAGTAGCCGCACCAGCGCGTGCTGTAGATCCGAACCCGGGCCATCTGTATCGAAACGTAGAAACCCCCGCAAAGGTTCCCTCCACCTCCGGCACTAGACTGGCCAAGCCATGGCCCGACGCGCGTATAAGACGGAGGCAGTCGTCCTGCGCTCGTTCCGGTTCGGGGAGGCCGACCGCGTGCTGCACCTGTATACGCTCGCACGCGGACGCGTCGGCGCGGTCGCGAAGGGTATTCGGAAGACGAAGTCGCGCTTCGGCGCGCGGCTCGAGCCGCTGTCGCACGTCGAGCTGATGCTGCACGAGGGCTCCGGCGAGCTGCAGACCGTCACCGGCGTCGAGCTGCTGCACTCCCACCACGCAGTGCGCGAGCAGCGCTATCGCCTCGGCGTCGGCCTCGTCGGCGCGGAGGCGATGTTGCGGCTGTTCACGGAGCAGGAGGCCAATCCGCGCGCCTTCCAGGCGCTCACCCGCTTCCTCGATCTCCTCGACGACCTCGACTCGGCCGCGACGCGTCCGGCGCTCGACCCGCTCGCGCTCTCGTTCCAGCTCAAGCTGCTCTGGCTGTCCGGCTACCTGCCGCACCTGACGAGCTGCGCGAACTGCGGCACGCAGGAGGCGCCGCTGATCGGCTACTCGGCCGCCGCCGGAGGCGCAGTCTGCGCCGCGTGCGGGACGAGCGCGCTCGCCCTCTCTCCCGCCGGCATCACGGGAATCGAATCGCTGCTCGCGCGTCCGCTCGCCGAGGCGGCGACGGCCGGGATCACCGAGCGTTCCGCGCGCGACGCGCTCGCCGTCATCACTGCCGCGTACGAGTACTTCGGGAACTTCCGGCTGCGCACCCTCCGCAGCGCGTGACACCTGACGAGGCGCAGACGCTGCTCGCGCTCGCACGCGAAGCGCGGTGGGACTTCCCCTCCTCCGCGGGGAAGCCTGTGCGCAACCGAACCGACGCCCAGAGGCTGCTCGAACGACAGGACGACTTGGGCGAAGCCGCACGCCGCCTGGACGCGCATGCAGCCGAGGAGCTGGCGGCGCATGTCTGGCGCCTGTGGATGGTGTCGCGTGACATCGCCGGCGGGCGCACGTTTCTGGCGCCGATCCTCGACCGGTCCGACGGACACCCCTCCCGGTGGAGAGCGCTTGCGCTCTACGGCGATGGGTTGTTCGCGTGGTGGCAGGGTGAGCGCGAGGACTCTCGCCGCCGGAACGAGGAGGCACTGCGGATCGCACGGGCCGTGGACGATCTCGAGGCGCTCGTGCTCGCACAGCTCGGGCTCAGCCGCGTCGCGCTCGCCGACGGCGACTACGCGCGTGCCGGCGAGCTCGCGGCCCGGAGCGCGCGCGGCGGCGGCCCCGCTCGGCGACGCAGTGTGCCAGGGGTCGCTACACATGTACGCGCAGGCGACGCGCCTCGCGGGCCACTACGACGAGGCGGCGGCGCTCTTCCGGGAGAGCCTGGCGCTGAACCGGCGAATCGACGCTCGAGGCATGGTCGAGGTTGAGCTGCACAACCTCGGGCACGTCGAGATCCACCGCGGCAACGTCGATGCGGCCGAGGACTGCTTCGCGCAGATCGCGCACTCCGACGACCCGTACGGCGAGGCCATGATGCGGCTGAACGACGCGGCCATCGCGTTCCGCCGCGGCGACCTCCACCGGGCCAGATCGTGCCTCGATACCGCCGACGAGCTCTTCGCCGGGACGGACATGGCGACGGTGGCTGTCGACGACCGCTTTGAGCTCGACTGGCTCCGGGAGCAGCTGACGTGCGCCGAGAACTAGCGCACGGGCTCGAGCTCGACGACGATCCGAGCCGGATCGACGTCGCGGCGGTCCACGACTACCTCGCCAACGAGTCGTACTGGGCGAAGGGACGGCGACGCGCACGCGCTCTACCGCCTGGTCGAGTTCCACGAGCCTTCGGAGCGCGTGATGGAGCGCGGTCCCTAGTTCGCCTTCGGCGTCTTCCAATCCCGCTCGAGCGCGTCGTCGAGCCACCCGCGGACACCTGTAATCGGGAGCCGCTCCTGCGCGAGCGAGTCCCGGTCGCGCACAGTGACCGTGTCGTCCGCGAGCGTCTGCTCGTCGATCGTGAACGCCCACGGCGTCCCGATCTCGTCCTGGCGACGATAGCGACGGCCGATCGCACCGTTGTCGTCGTACTCGACGCTGTGACGGCGCCGTAGCTCCTCGTACAGCGACCGCGCCTTCCCGACCATCCCCTCGCTCTTCGCGATCAGCGGCAGAATCGCCGCCTCCACAGGCGCCATCTTCGGGTGGAGCCGCAGCACCGTCCGCTCGCGCTCGCCCACGACCTCCTCGTCGTAGCCGTCCACGAGCAGCGCGACCATGATCCGCTCGATGCTCACCGCGGGCTCGATCACGTACGGGACGTAGCGCTCGCCGTCCTGGCCGACATACTCCAGCTTCGTCGTCGAGAACTCCGTGTGCCGGGTCAGGTCGTAGTCACCGCGATTCGCGACCCCCTCGAGCTCGGACCAGCCGATCGGATACAGGTACTCGATGTCGCTCGTCCCCTGCGAGTAGTGCGAGCGCTCCTCGGGACCGTGCTCTCGCACGCGGAGCCGGCTCTCCCGTAGTCCGTAACGCAGGTACCAGGCCACGCGCTCGTCGATCCAGTAGCGATACCAACGCTCCGCGTCCGCCGGCGGGACGAAGAACTCCATCTCCATCTGCTCGAACTCGCGGACGCGAAAGAGGAAGTTCCCGGGAGTGATCTCGTTGCGAAACGACTTGCCGATCTGCGCAATGCCGAACGGCGGCCGGCGGCGGGCGAGCTGAAGGACGTTCTTGAAGTTGATGAAGATGCCCTGTGCGGTCTCGGGACGGAGATATGCGCGCGCACCTGCCTCCTGGACAGGGCCGACCGTCGTCTCGAACATCAGGTTGAACTGGCGCGGCTCGGTGAGGTCGCAGTCCGGAATCTCGCCGGGATGCTTGCTCGGCTTGCGGCCGCACTGGGAGTCCTTCAGCTTGTCCGCGCGGAAGCGCAGCTTGCAGGTGCGGCAGTCCACGAGCGGGTCGGTGAAGCCTTCGACGTGGCCGGACGCCTCCCAGACCCGGGGATGAAGGATCACAGCCGAGTCGAGGGCGACGATGTCGTCGCGCTCGAGGATCATCGCCTCGAACCAGCGCGCCTTGATGTTGTTCTTCATCAGGACGCCGTAGTGCCCGAAGTCGAAAGTCGAGCCGAGCCCGCCATAGATCTCCGAGGACGGAAAGACGAAGCCGCGCCGGCGGCAGAGGGACACGATCTTGTCCATCGAGACGGTGTCGATCGCCATGGGCCGGGACGTTATCCCGAGAGAGGGTGAGGGGCGTCCCGCTAGCGGATGAAGGCGGCCGCAGACCCGGCGGCGAGCACCACACCGCCGGTGATCAGGAGGACGAGCAGCGGCGAGACCCCTCCACGGCCACCGCCCTCGCCGCCTGCCATCGCGACGCGCGACGGCTGCGCACTGAGCCGCGCCTGAAGCGCACGCGTGATATCGCCCTGGGCCGTCGAGTAGACCCGCAGGTCCTCGGGGAGTTTCGCGAGTGCCTGCCGGTAGCAGGGCACTGGGTACGTCCCGTCGATACGCCCGTCTTTCCAGTCCGCGAGCAGGCGGGAGGCGCAGCCTGTCGAAGCCGCAGCAGAGGTCCCGAAAGCCAGGGCCACCAGACCTGCGGCCACGGCAAACAGCAGGCGAAAGCCCCCCTGGCCCATGCTGGAAAGAGTGCCCACGAAACATGAGGACAAAACGAGAAAGGCCTAAAAAGTTCCTAAGAACCGCATAGCCACTAGCCTCTGAAGGAGATGGCCACGACCGTCGAGCTCCACATCGTCTCCGACTCCACGGGAGAGACCGCGGCGCGTCTGGTGCAGGCGCTCGAGGCGCAGTTCCCCGAGCAAGAATTCGAGGAGATCCGCCACCCTCGTGCCGAGACCGCAGACGACCTGGAGCGTGCCGTCAGGAGCGCGCGCGGGCACGCCGCCGTCGTCGTCTATACGCTCGTCGATCCGGAGCTGCGCGACGCGATGCGGAGGCTCTGCCGCCGAGCGCGCGTTCACTACTGCGACCTGCTCGGCCATCCGATCGATGCCGTTGCACGCGTCTCCGGACAGGCCGCGCGCATGACTCCGGGTTCCCGCGCGCCGCTGAATCCTGCCTACTTCCGCCGCATCGAGGCGATGGAGTTCGCCGTCAAGTACGACGACGGCGTCGGCGCGGGCCTCGACGAGGCGGACATCGTCCTCGTCGGCGTCTCTCGCACGTCGAAGACGCCTCTCTCGATCTACCTCGGGTACCTCGGCCACAAGGTCGCGAACGTTCCCGTCGTGAAGGGAATCGACCCGCCGCGGGAGCTGTTCGAGATCGACCCCGCAAAGGTCGTCGGCCTCACGATCCATGCGGACCGGCTGGCCGAGATCCGCAGGGCGCGCGTGCGGAACCTCGGCGCGAACAACCGCCGCTATGCCGAGCTGATGGAGGTCTACGACGAGCTCGAGGAGGCGGCCGCGATCCACCGGCGGCTGGGCTGTCCGGTGATCGACATCTCCGAGCTCTCGATCGAAGAGACCGCGCAACGCATTCTCCGGACGGTGGAGGGCCGCAAGGCCGAGGGTGCAGCCGCGAAGGTCACGTGAGGCCTAAGCCGCCAGTGCCCTGGTGGCGCTGGGCGATCTGGTGGATCGCGCTTGGCGTCGCCCTCGTCATCTTCTACGTGCTCCTCACGCCCATCTGGATGGGCCTGCGAGGACTTGCCTGGCTCGCCGAGCTTCGGGCTAGGCACCGCCGTGCTCCGTTGGCTTGAGCGCGCGCTCACCGCAGTAGAACGGCCTCGAGTTGTTCCTCGCCGTCGGGTCCAACTCGGTACCCGGTCGCACCCTCACGCGTCGTGACGACCTCCCGCAGCTCCGTCCCGACGTAGTGCAGCGCGACGTCGTCGTCCGCGGCGACGCCGGCAGGGAAGCCGTCGGCGACGAGCTCTGTGTAGACGGGCCGCCGGCGCTCCTCGCCGTCGTAATGAGGACACGCGCTCCCCGGAAGGAAGCCGAGGCAATCCATCGGGGCGAGCTCCGGGCCGAACGAGTCGGTGACCCCGTGCTCGAACCAGCAGATCATGCCGGCGCTCCACCCGGACAGCAGGACTCCCCGGTCCCAGGCCTCGCGCAGGATCTCGTCGAATCCGTGTGTCCGCCAGATCGCGAGCGCGTTCGCCGTGTTCCCGCCGGTGACGAGGATGACGTCGTGACCGAGTGCAAGCTCACGAAGGTCCGCCGGCGGCCACGGGAAGAAGTGGAGATGCATCATCGACCCGCGCCCGGCCAGCCGTTCGTACCACGAGACCGTCGAGGCGGGATCCTCCTTGGCGGCCGTGGGCACGTAGAGAACGCGCTTTCCAGGAGCAAGCGCGAGCACGTAGTCGACGAGCGCGTCGTCTGGGTATCCGCCCATCGCGACGATGCTCGGCTCAGGCATAACGCCGAGTATTGCAGGGCATTTGTGAGAGGATCCCCGTCTTGCCTACGCTACGCGTCCGAGTTACCCCGAAGTTGCGACTCGGTTTTCGGCACCTCGAGGCCGCAGGAGCCACGAGCGACTGATCGTGGCCTCGACCAGATTTGTCTACGACTTTGACGAGCCTTCGGCAGGCGGTCGCGAGCTACTGGGCGGCAAGGGCGCCGGCCTCGCGGAGATGACGCAGATGGGCGTGCCGGTGCCGGCCGGCTTCACGATCACGACGGACGCGTGCCGCGCCTACATGTCGAACGGCAAGACGCTGCCCGACGGGCTTGGCGAAGAGATCGAGCGGCACGTGAGTGCGCTCCAGGAAAAGGCCGGCAAGCGCTTCGGTGACGCAAATGATCCACTCCTCGTGTCCGTGCGCTCGGGCGCGGCCGTCTCGATGCCCGGGATGATGGACACGATCCTCAACCTGGGTCTCAACGACGAGGCCGTGCAGGGACTTGCGGGCACAACGGGGAACGAGCGTTTCGCGAACGATTCGTATCGTCGCCTGATCCAGATGTACGGCGAGGTCGTGGACGGGATCGACGGCCACGGCTTCGAGCAGGAGCTCACCGACTTGAAGCGTGCGCGCGGCGTCGCGCAGGACGTCGACCTCACTGCAGACGATCTCGCCGACTTGATCGAGACGTACAAAGCGATCTACAACGAAGAGACCGGGCGCGACTTCCCGCAGGATGCGCGCGAGCAGCTCACGCGTGCCGTGCGCGCCGTCTTCGACTCCTGGGACTCGCCACGCGCTCAGGTCTACCGACGCACCTACGGCATTCCCGACGATCTCGGCACAGCCGTGAACGTCGTCCAGATGGTCTTCGGGAACAAGGGAGACGAGTCGGGAACCGGAGTCGCGTTCACGCGCGACCCCTCGACCGGCGAGCAGGGCCTCTACGGCGAGTTCCTTCCCAACGCACAGGGCGAGGACGTGGTTGCCGGGATTCGCACGCCGGCGCCGCTCGCGGAGATGCGGGGAAAGCTGCCGCACGCGTTCGAGCAGCTGCTCGAGACGATGCGCCGGCTGGAAGAGCACTACCGCGACATGCAGGACATCGAGTTCACCGTCGAGGACCAGGAGCTCTACCTCCTGCAGACACGCTCGGCCAAGCGCACCGCGGCCGCGGCGGTCAAGGCGGCGGTAGACATGGTCGACGAAGGCCTGATCTCCCGCGAGGACGCGATTGCTCGCATCGACCCGGCGCAGCTCGACCAGCTCCTTCACCCGATGCTCGATCCCACCGCGCACTGGGAAGTGGCGGCGAAGGGGCTTAACGCATCGCCAGGCGCAGCGTCGGGAAAGATCGTGCTCGACGCGGATACGGCCGAACTGCGGGGCAAGGCGGGCGAGAGCGTCATTCTCGTCCGCTGGGAGACGACGCCGGACGACATCCACGGTCTGATCCAGGCGGCCGGGATCCTCACCGCTCACGGCGGGATGACCTCCCATGCCGCCGTGGTGGCACGCGGAATGGGGAAGCCGTGCGTTGCCGGGTGTGACGCGCTTTCGATCGACATCAGCGCGAGAACAATCACACTCAGGGGTCAGACCCTCTCCGAAGGGGACGTGCTCACGATCGACGGTGGCACCGGCGCTGTGATCGTCGGAGAGGTCCCACTCGTTGCGCCGCAGGTGAACGACGACCTCGAGACCGTCCTCGGCTGGGGCGACGAGCATCGCCGTCTGAGGGTGCGTGCGAATGCCGACACGCCCGAGGACGCGGCGAAGGCGCGGGAGTTCGGCGCGGAGGGCATCGGCCTCTGCCGGACCGAGCACATGTTCATGGCGGAGGAGCGCCTGCCCGTCGTCCGCGAGATGATCATGGCCGACGGCGAAGAGGGCCGGCGAAAGGCGCTCGACAAGCTGCTGCCGATGCAGCAAGGCGACTTCGAGGCGATCTTCGAGGCGATGGCCGGCCTGCCGGTGACGATCCGCTTGCTCGACCCACCGCTCCACGAATTCCTTCCGTCGCTCGAACAGGCGACGGACGAGCGGATGCGCCGCCGGATCAAGCAGTTGCAGGAAGCCAATCCGATGCTGGGCACGCGCGGTTGCCGCCTCGGGCTCCAGTGGCCGGAGGTCTACGAGATGCAGGTTCGTGCGGTCATCCGCGCCGCCCGCGCGGTCGAGGAGCGCACGGGCGAGGCGCCGCTCGTCGAGATCATGCATCCGCTCGTTGCCTTCGAGGAGGAGCTTCGGCGTCTGCGGGAGCTGACGGTGCACGTGGCCGAGCAAGAGGCGCCCGAGGTCGAGTATCTGTGCGGGACGATGATCGAGCTCCCGCGTGCATGCGTGCGCGCCGACGAGATCGCGGCGCAGGCCGACTTCTTCTCGTTCGGGACGAACGACCTCACGCAGACGGCGCTGGGCTTCTCGCGTGACGACGCCGAGGGGAAGTTCCTCACCTACTACCTCGAGGAAGGCGTGCTGAAGAAGAACCCATTCGAGACGCTCGACGTGAGCGGGGTCGGCGACCTGATGCGCATCGCGGTGGAACGCGGCCGCGCGACGAAGCCGCACCTCAAGCTCGGCATCTGCGGCGAGCACGGCGGCGAGCCGAAGTCGGTCGCCTTCTGCCATGAGCTCGGGCTGGACTACGTGAGCTGCTCACCGTACCGCGTCCCACTGGCGCGACTCGCCGCCGCGCAGGCGGCGCTGGCGGAGCGCGGCGCGGCCGAATACGCAGCCTCTCACTGATCTCGATCGCCTGGAACGACGTCCGTGCGCGGCGGCTCGTTCGCAGCTTCCTCGGCGAGCGCGTCGGCGCGCATCGGCTCGTCGACGTCGCTCACCGGCTCGGCGGTGTGCACGCTCAGGTTCAGGCGTCTGCCGAGCTGCAACTCGCCGCGCGCGTTGAAGGCATCACGCAGCAGGACGTCCGTGACGCGCTCTGGCGCAATCGCACGCTTGTGAAGGCGTGGACGCTTCGCGGGACGCTGCATCTCCACCCGGCCGGCGAGCTCGCGCTCTGGTTCGCAGCACGCCGTGCCGTTTCGGGCGAGTCGTCCGCGGGGCTCGAGGAGTGGCCCGATCCGAAGGGTGTTGTGCATCCGCCGGTCAGCGCGGCCGAGCTCACTGCGATTCGCGCCGCCGTCTGGGACGCGCTCGACGGCCGCGCGTTGCTCCGCGAGGAACTCGCCGCCGAGGTGGTGCGCCGCGTCAGTGCAAAGCACGAGGCGCGGCTGCTGGCGGGATTCGCGTTCTTCACGGGCGCGCTCTGCCAGGGCCCGCCGCAGGGGAACAAGGTCAGCTTCGTGCGGCCGGACCAGTGGATCGACGGCTGGGAGGAGGTGGACGAGCACGAAGCGCTACGGGAGGCGTGCCGGCGCTTCCTGTACACGTACGGGCCTGCGCGACCGACCGACTTTCGCGCCTGGTTCGGCCCGGCGGACTTCGGGTCGCTCGATCTCGAGGAGGTCGACGTCGAGGGTCGTCGCGCCTACGTCCTCGCCGGTGACACGGACTTCCCCGAGCCGCAGGCGAGCGTCCGCCTGCTCCCGGAGTACGACGTCTACGTCATGGGCTTCCGGGAGCGCGACGAGCTCGTCCCGGACGGTGTGAAAGGGCAGGTCGCGCGGCACGGCCGCGGACGCTACGAGGGTCCCGCCGGCGTGAGATTCCTCCTCGTCGACGGTGTCACCGCCGGACTGTGGGAACGCAAGAAGCGCGGGAAGCGCATTGAGCTCCAGGTCGATCCGGCGCGGAAGCTCACCGGTGCCCAGCGGGCGGAGCTCGACGCCGAAGCGGAACGCATCGGTGCGTTCCTCGGCCTCGAGCCTGCGCTTACGGTCGAATGACGACCGGCGTACCGAGCGGAGCGATCCTCATCAGGTAGCGCAGATCGGAGTCGCTCGCGTGGACACAGCCGGCCGAGACTGCCCGGCCGAAATCGCCGGCGGACGGCGTCCCGTGGATCGCGATGCGGTTCCCGCCCGACCAGCCGGCGGGCAGGCTCGGCTGCGTCGCCGACAGCGCGAGGATGCAGCAGCCGTAGAAAGAGCTGTACGCGTGCCCGTCCAGCTTGTCCGTCACGGCGAAGCGTCCTGTAGGGGTGGGCGAGCCGGGCCGGCCGACGCCGACGCTAACGCGACGGACGGCGACGCCGTCGCGGCGAACGACGAGCGTGCGGCTGGACAGATCGACGTCGAGCTCGAGCCGGGTCCGCGTATATCGGAGTCCGCCGGCCTGGGCATCCACCCAGACCACCCGGTTGTTCGCGACTCCGGCCTCGGTGACGCCGAGCCAGCGGCCGCGACGAATCGTGACCACGCTCAGCGCGCGCCGTGAGCCGAAGGGAGTGGTGGAGCTCACGCGGGCGACGGCAGGCCCGAACGGGCGGCTGCGAAGCGCCAGCGCGTGCCCGGGCCGAACGACGGCGATCAGGTGCGCGGGCCTGGGCTGAACGCGGACCCAGCCGCTCCGCGGCTGCTCCTCGAGAGCTCGACCGACGGCTGTCGAAGAGGCGAATGCGCCTGCAAGAGCGGCGGCGAAGAGGCAGGCAGACACCTGAAGGACGCGGCGCACCTACCAGCGATCGGCACGCCTCCCTGATCAGGTGTTCCCTCGAACGAGGGACGGATCAGGCCTGTCGTAGCTCTCGGGCGAACGAGCCGCCGCCGAGGATTCGCTCGGCGTAGGTCTTCACGCGCTCGCGTAGCTCCCGATCGGACGTGACAACCCAGACAGGAGGGTCGAGCTCGACCACGGCGCGGGCGATCCGATCGTCCGCAGATTCGTTCTCTTCCCACACGACGATCACCCGATGACTCTCTTCCTCGCCCCAGGCCTCGCAGAGATCGACCAACTCGTCTTTCGGGATGTTCGGCCACAACGAACGGCGGACGTTCTCTGCGTCGACGAGGACTGTTGCCATGCGCCTGTAGTGTCGCCGCGATGACGAGCCGGCCGCTCAGCCCTTGGCCGACTGCAACGACCGCGGTCAGGCCTTCTCCCGGGCTCGAGGCGACGCCGCCGGTCGTCCCGAATCTCGTGCGGCGAAAGGAGATCCCGGGAGCGGGGCGCGTCGGGCGTAACACGCTCGAGACGTTGCTTTTCCGCGGCGTCTCGACTCCCGTCGCCTTCGTGCTGGTGGTGATTCAGAGTCGGTTCCTCGACCCGGAAGGCCGCGGCCGTTTCGTACTCGTGGTCCTCACCGTGACGATCCTCGCGCGCCTCTTCGGACAGCTCGGGGTCGCGGTCACGAGCCTCGGACGCGAGGCCGAGCTCAGGCCGCTCGTCGTCCGAGCTCTCGTCTGGGCGCTCCTTCTCGGTCTGGCGGGCGTCGGACTCATCATTCTCGCGGGCGCGCTGATCGATGCCTTCGGCCTTCGCCTCGCGGCAATCGCTGCGCCCGCGCTCATCCCGAACATCCTCAACGCTACGCTCTCCGGGGTCCTTCTTGGACGTGCCCGCATCCGCCTTTGGAACTACATTCAGGTCCTGCCGCCGCTGTTGACGCTCGCCGGGATGCTCATCGTCGTCGTCGGGCTTGATCGCGGTGTCGACGGAGCGGTTGCGGTCTGGACGATCGCGTACGTGCTCACCGCCGTCTTCGCCCTCGTCGCCACGCGCAACCTTTGGCTTCCGTTGACGAGGCCGCTCATCTTCGATCGGGTCGGACATGCGATCGTCCGCCTCGCCTTCGCCATGGGGGCGGTGCAGATCGTGAACCTGATCGGCTACCGCGTCGAGCTCTTCGTGCTCGACCATTTCAAGGGGCTCGCCCAGGTAGGGATCTACTCGATTGCGATGCAGGCCGCCGAGGCGATCTGGCTCGTACCAGCGGCCGTGGCCTCTGCGGTCACAGGACCCGCGGTGCACGAGAGCGACGAAGAGGCCGCGCGGCTGATTCGCAACGCCTGCGGGAAGGGACTGCTGTACACGTCCGCCATCGCGCTCGCGATCGGGGCGGCGGCGCCGTTCGTCATCCCGTTGCTCTTCGGCGACGACTTTCGCGGCGCGACCCGACCGCTCGCCCTGTTGCTCCCGGGAGTCGTCGCCTACGCACCCGTGTCCATCCTCGTCGTCTACCTCTCGATCCGCTCGGGCCGGCCGCGCCTCAGCCTCCTGGTGTCGGTGATCGGGCTCGTGGTCACGGCGGTGATGTCGCTGGCGCTGATTCCGCCGTACGGCGCCTCCGGCGCCGCCGCCGCAAGCGCGATCGGCTACGGCGCGGGCGGGATCGCAGCGTGGATCTGCTTCGTGCAGCTCGCGGGACTCACGGTCTTCGGGCGCGCGCGGCCCAGTTACGCGTAGCCCTTCGCCTTCCAGTACGCGACGCCGATCGAGGCGACTCCGACGACGACGAGCGTCACCACTCCGACGAGCCCGGCGCGACCGTACGCAACGTGTCCCCGCCCGAAGCGGGAGAGGCCGAGCGTCGCCGCTGCGCCGCCGATGAGCCCGCCGATGTGCCCGCCCACCGAGATGTTCGCGATCGAGAACGTGAATACGAGGTTGATCACGATGATCCCGAGCGCGCTCCCGCCGAAGACGTAGTCGCGCTGGCGCTCGAGGACGAGGCCCGCGCCGAGGATGCCGAAGATCGCACCCGATGCGCCGACCGTCGGGGTGGTGGGATCCAGCACGAGTGCACCCGCCGAACCTGCGAGCCCGGAGACGAG
>WNGA01001158.1_pt1 | contig 40740 bp, 28 predicted proteins | sample 5400061 | NCBI WGS metagenome assembly WNGA01 (sample SAMN13153366, study PRJNA577476) | soil metagenome | isolation source: 100 cm soil or saprolite under grassland replicate 2 | place: USA:California | collected 2016-06-15 | reverse complement strand
GGCGTTCGAGCTGTGGGCCGAGGTCGAGCACCGGCTCGTCGACCTCGCTCCGTGGGTGTTCCTGGTGAACCCGGTGGGTGTCGATCTGGTCTCGGAGCGCGTGGGCAACTACGAGCGCAACCCGCAGTGGGGGCTCCTGCTCGACCAACTCTGGGTCCGGTAGCTTCGGCGGGCTGGTGGCTCCCATCCTCCGCTCTCGTCGGTTCTTGCAGGTTGGCGCGAGCCGTCGCTGAGACAAGTGCGTCGTGCCGGTCTTCGCGGGCGCCGACGTCCTGCCCTCGCCATGCCCCGGCAGCACGAGGTCCGCCGAGATCTCTTCGAGGCGGGCCAAGGATGCAACTGCCTCAGCAGCATCTGCGGTGAACGGGGCGACCTGCGGGCCCCGAGCGCCCGTCGTGACGGCATAGGTGGCAAACGCGTCGCCGACGAAGAGCGCGCCCCAGGACGGGACGTGGAGCGCGGCGCTGCCCGGGGTGTGGCCGGGAACAAGGATGACCCGGGGGCTGCCCGGCACGTCCAGCGTCGCCCCATCGCCGAAGGTGGCGACCTCCTGCAGCTTCGGCGTTCGCAGCCCGCCCCGCAGGAGGGTGAACCATAGGAACCCGAGGAACGGCCCGAGCTTGGTTCGACCGTAGCCCTTCGCGGGGTTCGGCACCTCACCGCGGGCCAGGGCCGCATCAGCCTCATGGACCGACACCGGGACCTGCCGGTCATGGCGGAGGCGCTCCGCGAAGCCGATGTGGTCGGTGTGCCCGTGGGTGAGGATCAGCGCCCGGACATCGGCGATCGTTCGGCCCATCGCCGCCAGCTCGCGGGGGATGTCCCGGTAGTAGCCGGGCACGCCGGCGTCGATGATCGTCACCTCACCGCCGTCCTCGAGAAGGTATGCGTTGACGATGCTCCGGTCACCGATGCGGTGGATGCCTAGTGCGATCTTCATCGAGATCACCCCAACCGTTGCTCAGGCGTCCACCGAATGCTCACCGGCGCACCACCTGGTAGAGGGACGGGTGACCTCGGCGCTGAATCGCCGCCGCGGCTTCCCGAAACCCAAGGAGGTGCAGAACGTGCTCCGCGCACGCGGCCGCCTACAGAGCCAGGAGCCGATGGTCGGAGTCTGTGAGCGTCCCCCCGCGGCGAATGGTGATGAACCGGGGTCACGGTCCTCGGGCAGGATCACCGTTCGATCCTAGAGGCCCGGCTCAAGCCTCCGTCGCGAGCGCCACGACGTCGTCGAGTGACATCCGTCGACCCTGCTCCCAGAGACGCCCGAATTCCGCATCGCCGAGGACCTGAGCCACTTCCTCGGCGGTCCCACGAAGGACCTCCGCCCGGCGGCGTGCCGGTCGCATGCCGACGATCTCTCGGTACGCCTCCGCGGCGCCCAGCACCGTTGCCGCACGCGCGTGATCTCCCACGAGCGCCAGCTCGCGCCCGATCCCGCCGAGACCGAACGTCGTTTCCCACTTCGATCCGAGGTGGTGAACGAGACGAACCCCATCCTGGAACTCCCGCAGAGCGGCCTGATGATCGCCCTCCCCCTCGTCGAGCTGTCCCGCCAGGATGAAATGCCCCAGGGCCTTGGCCTCCTCCGTGCCTTCCTGTTCGATCACCGAAAGAGCCTCGTCCACCGACCGCCGGGCACCGACGACGTCGCCTTCGAGCCGTCGCAGGTACGCCAGCTGACGAAGCCATCTGATCAGCATGAGCCGGTTCCCGATCTGACGGAGGAGCCCGATCATCTCTTCGACCGCTGAGCCTGCGTCGATCTCCTCGCTCACACGGGAGAGGGCAACGAGCACGTTCATGGCCATCCATCGTTCTCGCAGCCGGTGTGCAATCCCCAACGCCTCGTCGAAGTGTTCGCGCGCCTGCGCTTCCTCCAGGTTGCGGATCGCGAGCTGACCCAGCGCGTACAACAGATAGATCTGCGAAACGCCATCCTCCGCAGCTCGAGCCACCGAGAGACCCTCGCTGAAGATGACGCCCGCCTCACGGGGATCTGAGGTCAGGCGTCCCAGCACCTGTAAGGCGAACGCGAGATCCGCGCCGACGCCCGTCTTGCGGCTCAGCGCGACCGCTCGATCCGCCAGGTCGAGCGCCGCGTCCTCGTTGCCGGACCGCTGCTCGGTCACCGCGAGGAAGCGCAGTCCACGGGCCTCGGAGACGTCATCGCCGACTTCACGCGCGGCGGCGAGTCCCTCCTCGGCATAGGCGCGGGCCACATCCAGGCTTCCGCGATAGAACGCCATGAACGATGCCGACACCAACGCTGGTGCGCGCAGAAGCGCCGGGGCGTACGACGCGCGTTCCAGAGCCTGCTCGAACCAGCGAAGCGCTTCCGTCCAATGGCCCCGCACTTCCCAGAACCGCGTCAAGGCCGTGCTGATCCTCAGCGCGACGGTCGCGTCGCCTTCGCCGAGGCTCCATGCCAACGCGGTCCTCAGGTTGTCGAGCTCGAGCTCGACGCGATCGAACCAGTTCGCCTGCTCAGGCCCGCCGAGAAGGAACTCGGCCGCGTGCTCCGCCAGCTCGAGGAACCACTCGTTGTGCCGATCGCGGAATCTCTCCGCCTCCGACGACGCGACGAGTCTCTCCAACGCGTACTGACGCGACGTCTCGAGCATCCGATATCTGGTGTGGATTCCCCCTCTCTCCTTGATCAGCCACGACGTGACGACCAGACGACGCAGCAGCTGAACCATCTCCGTACGATCGAGTCCGTCGCCCATACAGATCGCCTCGACCGCGTCGAGCGAGAACGATCCCGACATCGTGGCGAGGCGGCGGAGCAGCATCTGCTCGGCCGGTCGCAGCAGGTCGTGGCTCCACTCGACCGTCGCCAACAGCGTCTGTTGGCGGCCGAGGGTCCTGCCGCTCCCCCCCGTGAGGAGCCGGAATCGATCGTCGAGGCGCGAGACGATCTCTCGCACATCGAGTGCTCCGATCAACCCCGCCGCCATCTCGATTGCCAGCGGGATCCCGTCCAAACGGCGGGTCAGCTGCGCGATGAGGTCGAGCTCATCCTCGGTCGGCTCGAACTCGGGATCGTGGGCCGAGGCTCTGTCCACGAACAGCTGAGCTGCTTCGGACGGTCGCGATCCGTCTCCGCCGAGTCCCACATCGAGCCCGGGAACGCGCCGGACGATCTCGCCGGCGATCCCGAGTGGCTCCCGAGCCGTGACGAGGATCGTGATCGACGGGCAGGAAGCGAGCCATCGCTCGACGAGGGCGGAGCACGCCTCGATCAGATGCTCGCAGTTGTCGAGGATGACGAGGGGGCTGCCGGTTGAAAGGAACCCGATGGTCGCGCCGTCGAGATCGGTCCGATGGGTCTCGGTCAGGTTCATCGACGCGGCAGCGGTGGCCAACACCAGATCGGGATCGGAAACCGGCGCCAGATCGACGAACCAGATCCCGTCCGGCCGGAGATGCAGCGAGGCCGACGCCGCCTCGATGGCGAGGCGTGTCTTCCCGCAACCGCCGGGGCCGGTCAGCGTGATCAGCGAGTGTGCTCGAAGAACGTCGATCAGGTCTTCGAGCTCACGCTCACGTCCGATGAACGAGGTGAACGTCCTCGGCAGATTGTGGGCGGGTCCGCCGGCCGTCCGAGGAGCTGGGAAGTCAGACGGCAGTCTCGGATGGTGCAGCTGGAACAGTCGTTGCTGCTCCGGAAAGTCCTTCAACCGGAACCGGCCCACGGGCTCCAACGTGATGTCGGCCGGCAGGGCATCGGCAGCGGCCAGCTGCGTTGCCTCCGAGAGCAGGATCTGGTTCCCGTGAGCGGCGTTGCTGATGCGGGCGGCCTGATGGATCGCGAGACCGACGTACTCGTCGTCCTCGACGATCACGTCGCCGAAGTGGATGCCCATCCGGACCTTGACCGCGATCCCATCCGGCCACGTCGCGTCCTCGAGCAGGAGCTGGCCCTCCGCTGCGGCGAGCAGCGCGTCCTTGGGGGTCGGAAAGACCGCGAACAACGAGTCGCCCTCGGACCCGAGCAGCCGTCCACCGAACCGCTCGAAGGCAGTCGTGAGCAGGCTCCTGTGGTCCAGCAGCAGCGTGCGGTACCGGGCGCCCAGATCGCGAAGCAGGTTGGTCGAGCCTTCGATGTCGGTGAAGAGGAACGCCAACGTCTCGACCCGGCCGTCCACGTTGGCAACTCCTAGGACGCTTCGACGAAACGATCGACGATGTCGATCAGCGCCCGCAACTCCGCCGCCGTCGGCGGCAGCTCGTAGGAGAGATGATGGCAAGCGCGCGACAACGCCCACCATGCGAGATTCACCTCGTCGGCGGTCGCAGTGTCCTCCAGGAAGATCCGCAGGCAGAGGAGTTGGGCCCGTACCGATGCCCGTTGGATCCCGCCGACCTTTGCGGACAGCACGTCGGTCAGTCTGCGTTCGAGGGCCTGACGCGCGAGCACCGCAGTGGCCCGTGGCCAGAGACCGACGGTGTCCGACGATGGTCGCTCGAGCAGGTCGATCGCTCGGTAGAGGAGCTCCCTCGTCGTGAGGTCGCTCACGGGAGCTGCTCCAATCCCCGTGCGAGCCGTTCGCTCTCCTCGACCAGGCTCAAGAGCGCTTCACGAGCCATGGGTTTGTGCGATGCGTCCTGCACTCCCCGATACGCAGACACCGCCCATCGTCCGATCCCCTTGTCCAGTCTCGGGACGACGTCCTTCGTGCGCGAGACGTCATCGAACAGAACGAGCGCCAACAGCTGCAAGAGTCCCCTGGTGGAATCCAACAGAGCTTCGATGGTCGCGTAGTCCTCGCCGCCGGCGAGCCGCCTTCGCGTGATGGCCTCGGAGCATGCGGCCTCGATCGCCGACCTGCAGAACACGCCGACGACGCGGGAGACCACCGCTTCGTCGAGGCCCTCGCTCTTGGCGATCGCCCAGGCGTCGGCGCAATGCCGACTGACCGGATCGAGGCCGGGCCGGAGCTCGACGACCGATTCTGCTCGCCGACTCACTTCGATCACCTTCGCATCGATCCCCAGGAGCCTGCAGGACCTCGCCAACCGGTCGTCATGCGTGAACACGACTACCTGCCGCGAGCGAGCCGTGTGCTCGAGAGCCCTCGCCAGCCCGTCGACGCGTGCCGGATCCATCGACTGCACCGGATCGTCGATCACCACGAAACGGAAGGGACTCTCGGGCAGCGTCGCACGCGGCATGAAGAGGCTGAGCGCGAGCGAGTTGAGCTCACCCTGACTCATGACCCCGAGTGCGGCGCCCTCCATGCCGTCGACCGTCACCTCCAGGACGACCTTGCGGGCCGAGCCGGCGCCGGTGAGGACGATCTTGTTGAGTTCGACGTTGCTCTGCATGCGCAGCGTCTCCCAGACGCTCTGGGCGACATCGGCGATGGGCGCGAACCGCTGGTTGCGGATGTCGGCCGACGCTGCCCGCAGCCATTTCTCCGCCGCCTTCAGGTCGTCGAGCTGGGCTTCACCCGTTTCCGCTTGCTTGGCGACGTCCAGCCACGCCGCGAGCTCGGCGGCGACCGGTCGCCAGACATCCTCGCGCGATTGCAGCTTCTTGGCCGCCGCCGCTCGTACTGCTTCGATCTCGCTCAGGAGAGCGGCGTGTGTGGTCCGCAGATGTTCCGCCAACGACTCGGCGTCGTCGATGGACGTGCCCGATGCCCATGACTTCCACGCGTTCGAGAGATCATCGACGCTGATCCCGAGCGCCGACGCGGTCGAAAGGAGCGACGGAGGGGCAAGCATCAGGGATTTGGCGCTCTTGGTCGCCTCGTTCCGGAGCCGATGTGCGAGGTCCGCCTGCTCGGCGACCCTCCGCAGGCGGGCGACTTCCTTCTCGGTCTGGTCTCGCCAGGCTTCGTTCAGACCTCCCTTGCCGCAGACCGGGCACTCCTGATCGCCGTGATCCGCGTGGAACCGAAGCGCCGACTCCAACAGCTCGACCATCTGATGCGCCCTTTGCGCCTCGGTGCCGCCGAGTTGACCGATGGCGACCGATGCGGCTTCGAGCGCTTCCGCAGCGATGTTCACCTCGTCCGCACCCGGGCCCTCGAGCGTCGTGAGCTGGCGGAGCGCCGCTCCCTCGGTCTCCTCTTGGAGTGAATATTCCGGCCCGATCACCGACCGTTCGACCGTGTCGAGGTTCCAGGTCTTTCCCGAGAGCGCGTCCAGACAGGCACGAGCTCTCTCGTCCTCGATCTCCCCGAGGCGCTCGAGGAGAGGCGCGAGGGACGTCTTCGCCTCGTCGGCCTGCTTCCGCCTCTGCTTGTCCGCTTCCTTGAGACGAGCTTCGGCGACGACCAAGTCCTCGAGCCCGAGGATCGCGGAGAGCGCGTCGTACAGCGCGGAGGGACCGGAGTCGAGCATCGACCCCAACTCGCTGTAGCTCAAGAACGGACGGTACATCTCGACGGCGCCGGCCCACCCGAGATCGTCCATCGTCGAGGCTTCCGAACCGGGAGCGCTGACCAGCGTCTCGGCCTCTTCCAGCTTCGCCCCCGGAGCCCAACGACGAGAAATCGACGCCTTGCCCTTCACGCCTTCCAACACGAACTCCGCATCGATGCGCGCATCGGCGTGATGAAGGTTGCGCCATCCCTCCTTCCAGATGGCGGATCGCATGCTCCACCGACTGTTGTCGCCGGTCAGAAGAAGCTCGAGCGCTTCGGCGAAGCTCGACTTGCCGCTCCCGTTTCGACCCACCACCAGCGTCAGGCCGGGGCCTGGTGAGATCTCCAGGGTCGCTGCCGGCCCGACCCCGCGGAATCCCTCGACCCTGATGGACTGGAGCAGCGCGGGGTGGCGACCATCGCCCGTCTGAGGTCGGCTTCGAGTCTCAGACCGGATCGCTTCACCACCGAGCGCCGCGGCGAGCGCCTCGTCGCTGCGGCAAGCAGCGATGATCATGACCCGCGCCTGTTCCCCGAGCTTCTTCTCGTCCTCGAGCCGGGCCCGGATGATGTCTTCTAAGACCTGGTCCACTGCGCCTCCTGGAAGGAGTCATCCTACGTGTGCACCGCTCGATGCCCGCGACCACGGACCGCCAGCACGGCGGTGGGCGGCGTTGCCACCATGAAGCAGCCCTGCGGCTTCCTGCGGGGTGGAGCCTGTGCTGTCAGTCGAATGACGAGCGACTCGCGAGCGGCTTTGGCGCGTCACGTCGAGGCCACCTGCGCTCGCTGGTTCGTCCCGCATTCGTCCCGCGAACGACTCGGAGACGTCAAGAAACGACCGGATGAGTTAGGGCACGATCGCGCGTGACCTGGCGGCGTTGCTCCGGCGTCGCCGCGAGCCGCGGTCTCGTGGCGTCTCGCGGCTCGGATTGGCCCACCGCGGGATCGACCAGCGGGCGCCGACGGCGCGATCGGCTGCGCCCCCTGAGGCTCAACTGTGACCAAAAGTGTGACCAAGCAGAGCAAACGACGGTCCGTGCTCGGGTTGCGTTCCCTTGTTTCCCCTGCTCAGAGCTGGTGTCGGAGGGGGGACTTGAACCCCCACGGGCTATTCGCCCACTAGGCCCTCAACCTAGCGCGTCTGCCTGATTCCGCCACTCCGACGCACGTGATCGCAAGTATAGCGGGGGGCGTTCGAGGCTCAGCGGAGGGCTAGTGCCACTTCCACGAGAGCCAGAACGTGCAGACGCCGAACAGGATGGCGGTGGCCACGGTGATCTTGTCGAGGCGCTTCTCCACGGCCGTGCCGCCGGCCAGGCCCGCGCCGCCGCCGAACATGTCGGACAGGCCGCCCCCCTTGCCGGAGTGCAGCAGGATGAACACCACCAGGAACAATGCGGAGATCACGTCGACGATGAGCACGAGCACGTTGATCATGGGACCAGGCTACCTATTCGGCGACTTGGGTGGCCACCCCAGCCCGGTCCTCCAGCGGGAAGTGGCACGCCGCCTCCTGTCCCTCGTGGAAGGGCTCGAGCTCGGGGTCCCGCTCCCGGCAGGTGGGGAACTGCGCGCGGGGGCACCGCGGGTGGAACCGGCACCCCGAGGGCGGGTCGATGGGCGAGGGAACGTCGCCCTCCAGGATGATCCGCTTCTTCTTCGCTGCCAGGCTGGGGTCCGGTATCGGCACGGCGGACAGCAGCGCGCCCGTGTAGGGGTGCTTCGGGTTCCGGTACAGGGTGTCCCCCCGCGCCGTCTCCACGATACGGCCGAGATACATGACGGCCACGCGGTCAGACACGTGGCGCACCACCGAGAGGTCGTGGGCGATGAACAGGTAGGTCAGGTTGAACTCCTCCTGGAGGTCCTCCAGCAGGTTCAGGATCTGTGCCTGGATCGACACGTCCAGGGCCGAGACGGGTTCGTCGCATACGATCAGACGGGGATGCAGGGCCACCGCGCGCGCCACGCCGATCCGCTGCCGCTGCCCGCCGGAGAACTCGTGCGGGAACCGGTTGTAGTGCTCGGGGTTGAGGCCCACGAGCTCCATCAGCTTGCGGACCTCCTGCTTGATCCGTTCCCTGCGGCCTCCCGCGCGACCGCGGATGGTGACGACCACGGCCCAGACCACGAGGACCGCGAGACCCGCCCCGAACATCGCCTCGAACACCCCGAGGATGATCTGCCCGAGGTCGATCTTGGCCGCGCCGACCAGAAACAGGACGAACCCGAGGGCCGCCAGGCCGGCCCACACCGTCCACCACAGCCAGCCCGGAAGCGGCGCGAAGTCCTCGTCGGGCAGACCGTGCAGGCTATAGGGCTCCCCGATGATGCTGCCGACGGTCTTGCGGGGGTTCAGCGACGCGTACGGGTCCTGGAAGATCATCTGCATGTCCCGCCGGCGTGCCCGCAGCGCCTTCCCCTTGAGCGACGCGACGTCCTGCCCGTCGAACGAGATGCTGCCCTCGGTCGGGTCGTACAGTCGGGTGACGACGCGAGCCAGCGTGGACTTCCCGCAACCGCTCTCGCCCACCAGACCCACCGTCTCGCCGGGGTAGATCTCCAGATCGACGCCGTCGACCGCCCTGACCGAGCCGATCTTGCGCTGGAAGATGATCCCGCGGGTGATGGGGAAATGCTTCTTGAGACCCTGGACGCGGACCAGAGGCGTGCCCTTCGGGCGCGAGGCCTCCTCCGTGTGCTCCGTGACCGTCACGCTCATTGCCTCACCGCGACCTCATCGTGGAAGGTCCTCGACTTCTCCGCCAGCGTCAGGTGGCACGCGGACGCGTGGTGCCCATTGGCCGGCAGAAGAGGGGGCGTCTCCGTCTTGCACACGTCCATCACGTACGGACACCGCGGATGGAACGGACATCCCCGCGGGACGAAGATCATCGAGGGCGGCAGGCCCTTGATCGGCTCGAGCCGGGTCTGGCGGTCCAGGTCCAGCCGGGCGATGGACCGCAGCAGCCCCCAGGTGTAGGGATGCTGGGCGTCGTAGTAGATGTCGTTGCGCTCCCCGTGCTCCACCGGCCGGCCCGCGTACATGACCATGATGTCGTCGCAGTGCTCGGCGACAACTCCGAGGTCGTGGGTGATGATCACCACGGCAGCGTCGAATTCGGTCCTCAGCCGGTCGATCAGGTCCAGGATCTGGGCCTGGACGGTCACGTCGAGCGCGGTGGTGGGCTCGTCCGCGATCAGCATGTCCGGGTTGAGCGACAGCGCCATCGCGATCATGGCCCGCTGGCGCATCCCGCCGGAGAACTCGTGCGGGTACTGATCCGCGCGCTCCGCCGGCTTGGGGATGCCCACGCGCCGCAGCATCTCCACCGACTCCGACCAGGCCTCCTTCTTGCTGACCTTCTGGTGGGCCCTGATTGCCTCGGAGATCTGGGCCCCGACCTTGTAGTAGGGATGCAGCGACGTCATCGGATCCTGGAAGATCATCGAGATCTTGCTGCCGCGGATGTTCCGCATCTCGTCGGCGGGGAGCTTCAGCAGGTCCTGGCCCCGGAAGATGATCTCGCCGGTGACGTTCGCGCTCTTGCGGTTGATGAGCCCCATGACCGTGAGGAACGACACGCTCTTGCCCGAACCGGACTCCCCCACCACGCCGAGGGTCTCGCCGGGCGAGATCGAGAACGACACGCCGTCCACGGCCTTCACCAGACCGTCCTCGGTCGGGAACTGGACCCGAAGGTCCTTCACCTCGAGCAATGGCTCCGCCACGGCCCCCCCTAGTCGTGGTCCACCAGGCGCCTGGGGACGATCACGTATACCTCACGCGAGGATCCAGGAACGCATAGGCGACGTCCACGACGAGGTTCGCCACCACGATGAAGAACGAGGCGAACATCACCACCCCCATCACCGCGGGGAAGTCGTTCGCCTGGAGGGCCTGGATCAGGTACCGGCCGATGCCGTCGAGGTCGAAGACGGTCTCGGTGATGACGGCTCCGCCCAGCAGCACGCCGAGGTCCATGCCGAACATGGTCACGACGGGCGTCAGCGCCGAGCGGAGGCCGTGCCGGAAGATGACCCGGCGCTCCGACAGGCCCTTGGCCCGGGCCGTTCGGATGAAGTCCTCGCTCATGGTCTCGATCAGATTGCCCCTGGTCATCCGGGCGTAGAACGCCATGAAGGCCAGCGACAACACGATCCACGGTAAGATGAAGTGCCCCGTCAGTGCGGCCTGGATCACGCTCAGGCCCCTGGGCAGGCCGCTCCCCGGTAACCACCCCAGCCTGAACCAGAAGATGTACAGGAACACGTACGCCAGCCAGAAGATCGGTAACGAAACCCCCAGGATGGCGAAGATCATTGCGCTCCGGTCGGCCAGGGAACGTCTCCGGATGGCCGACAGGATCCCGATGGGGATGCCGACGAGCATCCACACCACTGCGGCGCCCATCCCCAGCATCATCGTCACGGGCAGGCGCTTGAAGATGTCCTCGCGCACCGAGGTGTAGGTGTTCCACGAGAAGTAGACGCCGTGCTGCTTGACGTCCCCCAGGAACAGCCCGGGCCAGGGGATGATCCCCTTCGCGAACTTCCAGTACTGGACGTACCAGGGCTTGTCCAGCCCCAGCGTCTTGCGGATGGCGCGGATGGTCTCGGGCGTGGCGGTCCTGCCGATGGCGCGGTGCGCCGGGTCGGACGCCGGCAGCTTGACGAAGATGAGGAACGTGACGAACGACACGACGATCAGGACCAGGATCAGGAACAGGACCCTGCGAACGATGTATCGACCCATCTCGCCCTCACTCGGTCAGGTTCCGGCCCGGGTCCCCGACCCTCCTCGGCAGTAGCGGCGTCCCGGGGTCGGGTGGAGGAGAGCCGCCTCGGCGACCCTCCTCCACCATCCTACTTCCTCTTTCTTACCCCTGTGCGCTTGCCAGTGCCGTGTGGTCGAGCGAGATGTCGCCGGCGAACGCGTCGTAGGTGAAGTTGACGAGGTTCGTGGAGACCAGCTCGACGTCGTTGTCGAACAGGTACGGCACCCAGGCCACGACGTCCTCCGTGACCTTCTTGTCGAAGTCGGCCCAGCACTGCAGCCGTGGATCGCCGGGCTCGAGGGCCGAGCACTTCGCGATGTCGCTCTCGACGCTCGGAACGTCCTTCACCTTGTAGCCGAACTTGGTGAGGAGCTTGTTCGATGCGCCGACCAGCGAACGGTTGCAGCACCCGTCCGGGCCGATTGCAGAGGCGCCGAACAGCGGGGGCCCGAAGGTGACCGCATCGGGGTAGTCCTGGCCCCAACCGGGGGCGAGGCACAGACCCTGGCCCGTCTGCGGGTCGCTGCACTTGCCGTACATCGTGCCGCGGTCGAACGACTTCACGTTCAGGGTGATCCCGATCTCCTTCAGGTTCTGCTGGATCAGCTTGGCCTGTGCGGGGTACGGGTCGCCCGTGTCACTGATGGACAGGATGTCCTTGCACACGTCGGCGTCGCAGATTCCGTCGCCGTTCGTGTCGTACTCCGTGGCCTGCTTCATCTCGGCCTTGGCCTGTTCCACGTCGGCCGTGTCGGAGAACGGGGCGTAGTCGTCCAGCAGATGACCGGTCAGTGAGTTGATGATGTCGTGCTGTGCGATGGTGCCGAAGATCTCACCACCACGCAGCTCGCGCATGCCGCTCCGGTCGATCGCGAAGTTGATCGCCCGGCGGACGTGCACGTCGTCGAACGGTGGGACCCCCAGGTTGATCTCGACGTAGCGGACCACCGTGCCCTCGGTGACGTGCAGACGGTCCTTCTGCGTCGGGTCCTGCGAGACCGACCCGAGCACGTCCGTGGGCTCGAGGGCGTCCGTCCAGTCCACCTCGCCGCGGTCCATCTTGGCGTAGATGTCCTCTGGCGCCGCCGATGAGAAGTCGATGTCGATCTCCTCGGCGTAGGCCGGGCGGAGGTCGTCCGAAGCGTCACTCACCCATGACGGGTTCCGGACGAACACCAGCGACTTGTCCGGGTCCCACCCCGACGCCGGCTTCTGCTTGTTCGGCGCCACGGAGAAGTCCAGCTGGTCGCTGCCCTCGATCATGTAGGGACCCGTGCCGACCATGAATCGGCCGAAGTCCTCCTTGTCGTGTCCCTCGGCGATGCCGAGCACCGCGTCGGGGTTGTCCGGGTTCGGCGGGATTGGGCCCGCCGCCGGGAGCGCCAGCCGGAACGGCAGGTCGCCCATCGGACCCGTGACCTTGATCTGGAGCGTCAGGTCATCGGGGGTCGTCAGGCCGGTGATCGTGTCGGCGTCGCCACTGGCGTACTTGGCGAATCCCTCGATCCCCGCGCCGGCCGCGTCCGAGTAGTAGAAGTTGTAGCCGCCGGCCGCGCATTCGGCACACGCCTCGCGCTCCAGGGCCCGCACGATGTCCTGCGAGGTCACCGTGAGGTCCTGCAGCGGCGGGGCGTAGTGGATGCCCGGCTTCAGGTGGACGGTCCACGTCAGCCCGTCCGCAGAGACCTCCGGGTCGCCGACCGCGAGGTCGGGCTGGACCGCGGCGTCCTCCGTCCCCGGGAACGCGTACAGCGTCCGGTTCAGGCAACAGCGCAGGAACTCGAACGTGACGTTGTAGTAGGCCTTCTGCGGGTCGACCCCGCCGGACAGGCCCGACGTCAGAAGCAGCTTCATGGTCCCGCCCTGCTTGAACTCCGGAGTGGGCGGCGCGGTCGACCCCGGCGCGGTCGTTGCCGGCGCGGTCGTTGCCGGCGCGGTCGTTGCCGGCGCCGTTGGCGATTCCTTGGCCTTCCCGCCCCCACACGCGGCGGCCACAAGGCCGAGTACCACGGTGAGAGCGAGCAGCCTCAATATCTTTTTCTGCACGAATTCCCCTCCTCGATTCAGACAAAAGTGTCCCGACTGGCCGTAGTGGCCGTCAGTGTGTCCTCCCCGGCACACCTCCTCTCATTCCGTTGCTTCCCTGGTTATACGGCTAACGGCCGGTGCGGGGATCGAGCGCGTCCCGCAGGCCGTCCCCCACGAGGTTGAACGCCAGCGTGGTCAGGAACAGGAACAGGCCGGGGAACAGCATGGTCCACCACGCGAACGTGAACTGCCCCGCCGCGTCGGACAGCATGCGTCCCCACGACGGGGTCTCCGGCGGCACCCCGACACCCAGGAACGAAAGGGCCGCCTCGAACAGGATGTTGTTCGGGATGATCAGGGTCGTGTAGACGAGGATCGGCGCCGTGACGTTGGGCAGGATCTCCTTGAACATGATCCGGCTGTTGGTGGCGCCCACGGCCCGGGCGGCCTCCACGAACTCCCGCTCCCGGAGGGACAGCACCTGGCCTCGGACGATCCTCGAGATGTACGGCCAGCTGAAGAACCCGATGATGAGGGCGACCAGTGGGACCCCCGGTTTGATGATCCCGCCGAGACAGCCCGCGGTCTTGCTGCCGGGCGGCGGGAGGCTGCACGCCGCGCCCAGTCCCAGTGCGAGCAGCAGCACCGGCATCGACATCACGAGGTCGGTGAACCTCGAGAGCACGGTGTCGATCTTTCCCCGGTAGAACCCCGCCAGCAGCCCGAACACCACGCCGATGACCAGGGCGAGCCCGGTGGCCAGCAGCGCCACCGTCAGGGACGTGCGGGCCCCGTACAGGGTCTTGATGAAGACGTCCTGGCTGTCCTTGCCGCAGCCGAACAGGAAGTCGTGCGACGGGCCCTTGGGCTGCGGGATGTGGAAGGGCGGGGGACCCAGGACCTGGCACTTGGGCTTGCCGGGGATCCTGATGAAGACCTCGTTGGGGCTGCGGTCGACGATGTTCGAGATGACCGGCGAGAGCAGGGCCGCCGTGCCGATGAGCACGATGAGCCCCAGACCGATGAAGGCCAGCTTGTCCCGGCGGAAACGGAGCCAGAACAGCTGCCACGGGCTCCGCCCCTCGACCTGGCCGCGCTCCGGGGCTCCCCCCGCCGCCGACGGTTCGATGGTGCCGATCGCCACCCTCGTCCCTCCTCATTCGCGCCGACGGGGCCGGTCCCCGGGGCCGGCCGCAACCGTTCTTTCCGGAGGATACACGTTCACACTTTTCGGCGGGAATAGAATTTCGCGCTCCTCAGCCCCGCATCATCTGCACGAGCATGGGCATGACCTCGGGGCCGCGCATTGTCCCGAGCGAGCCCTTCCCGGCGGTGTCCTCGCCGTAGTCGAGGGAGCCGTCCGACGTGACGGTTCCGCCCGCGACCACGAAGGGCACGGGGTCATCCGTGTGCGCCTTGCGCACGCACGACGTGGCGTGGTCCGCGATCACCGCCACCAAGGTCGTACGCAGATCGATCCTCTGGAGGACTTCACCGAAGAAGGCCCGGTCGATGGCCGAGATGACGTCCCGCTTGTCCTCTGCCCTGCCGTCATGGGCGGGGATGTCAGGGCCCTTGATGTGCACGTACAGCGCGTCGAACCCCTCGAGGGCCTCGGCGGCCAGGTCCGCCCAGGCGGCGAACGAGGCGTCGGAATTGTCGAGGCGGGGGGCATCGACCGTGTCCATCCCCAGGACGATGGCGATCCCCCGTTCGACCGGCATCTCCACGAAGCATCCCCACGTGGGCCCGAAACGGTTCCTGATCGGGACCAGGTCCGGGTAGTCGTCGCCACCGTCGCGGGTGAGGATGAGGTTGGCGGGGAGCTTGCCGGCCTTGCGGCGACGGATGTTCACCTCGGAGGCGTCGAGGAGACGGGCCGAGCCCTCGACGAAGGCGTTCGTGAGGTCGGCGGCCAGGGCGGCCTCCGGGGAGCCGTCCAGGGGCTCCGCCCTCGCCACCGTGGATTCGTATGTCTGCAGGGCCACCCCGAGGTGCCCCTGCCGGGCGTACGCGGGATCGGTGTTGGTGACGTTCGCGGAGAGGAACCCGCTGTTCGTTCGGATGACGAGGGCCCCGCGGTGCTCCACGGTGGCTCGCAGCTCGAACGACGCGTTCGGGAGGTGGAGCTTGCTGTTGACCTCTTCGGCCAGAGCCTCCGCCTCCTCGCTGGAGAGGTCCCGGCCGACCCGCCGGTCCACGATCTCCCGCCCGTCGGCCGTGGCGAAGTTGATCCGGTAGGCCAGGTCGCCGTCGCGGAACTCCATCCCCACGCCGATGGCCTCCAGGACGCCGCGCCCGGGATGCTCGTCCCGGGGGTCGTAGCCGAGGATCCCGAACACCCCGATGTCGGACTCGGGCGCGACCCCCGGTGCCACCGTGATGACGTTCCCGGTTCGTCCCCGCCGGGCCAGGGAGTCCAGGTACGGCGTGGTGGCCGCCTCCAGCGGGGTGATGTTCCCGAGCGCGGGGACGGGCTCGTCCCCCAGGCCGTCCAGGCACACGTACAGGAGACGCTTCATCGGGCGGCCATCCTAATGGGTGGGCCGGGGTCGCCGGCCACCTGTCAGTCGGCGATCGCGGTCCCCCACATGCGCACCCCGGTGCGGTGGGGGGTCCGCACGAGGAGCCGGCCGTCGCCCGGATCGCGGAACAGGAACACCCCCGGGGGCCGGTGGGTGCCCCCGCACACTCCTTCGGGCAGGTACACCACCGCCTGGCCGTGCTTGGTCCAGCCCAGCGCGATCGACTCGGGCAGGCCGACGAGGCTCTTCTCACCCGTCACCGGTTCCACCTCGCGTTCGTCCTTGTCCACGAAGAACGCGGCCGGCGCCTCGCACTCCCCCGACCACTGCGCCAGCACGCGGTCGTAGCTGCGGGGGTCGTTCAGCGAATACCTCCAGTGGCCGAGCGCCGGCCGCCCCCGGAACATGGGTCGCGGCAGATGCGGGCTCGGCGGCTCCGGCGGCTGGAGCCGGTCCGCTCGGGCGCGCGACGGCAGGGGCCGGAGCACGCGTTCGAACTGGACCAGCTCGAAGTAGGTCTCCCCCCGCTGGAGGACCAGGGTCCCCGGGACGTCGGTTCGGGAGTAGATCTCGAATCCCGAAAGCGTCTCCACGACCTTCCCGTGCGTGTCGTACAGGACCACGTCGCCGCCTCGTTCCACCGCGACTCCTTGTTCGGGAAGGCCGGGGATCTCGATGGCCTCCGGCCGGGGCGGAGAGGGCGAGGGCCGGGTGGGCACGGGCGTCGTCGTCGGAGACGGGGACGGCGACGGGGCGGCCGAGGCGCTCGGCTGGCGCGCCGTGGGCGTCGGCCGGTCGACGTCCGACCGGGAGCATGCGGCGAGCAGGATCAGGAGGGCGAGCGGCGCCGGGGGGATGCGCATGTCCGAATGCAAGCACCGGGGCTCGCTCCTGGCAAGGAACGGATCGCTACCGGTACTTCACGATGAGCGCGAACTCCTCGGGATCCAGGCTGGCGCCGCCCACCAGGGCCCCGTCCACCTCGGGATGGGCCATGAAGTCCCGGATGTTCGCGGCCTTCACGCTCCCCCCGTACTGGACCCGCACCGCCTGGGCCACGTCGTTCGAGTACATCGAGGCCAGGGTCTCCCGGATCACGGTGATCACCGCGCCGGCGTCCGGGGGTTCGGCGTTGCGGCCCGTCCCGATGGCCCAGATGGGCTCGTAGGCCACCACCAGGGCGCCTGCCTGCCCGGGATCGAGCCCGGCGAGGCCCGCGCGAACCTGGTCCGAGACCCGTTCCTCGGTCCGCCCCGCCTCCCGCTCCTCCAGCGTCTCCCCCACGCACGCGATCGGGGTCATTCCGTGGGCGAACACCGCCTTCACCTTCCGGTTCACGGTCTGATCGGTCTCCCCGAGGAGCTGGCGGCGCTCGGAGTGGCCCACGATCACGTACGCGCACTTCAGCGCCGCGAGCATCCTCGGCGCGATCTCGCCGGTGAACGCCCCCTTGTCCTCCCAGTGCACGTCCTGGGCCCCCAGGGCGAACGGCAGCCGGTCCCCCTCGATGAGGGTCTGGACGGATCGCAGCGCGGTGAACGGCGGGCAGACCACGACATCCACGGCCTGCGCCTCGTCCGCGGTCACCAGGTACCCGAGCTTCTGGACGGCCTGGATGGCCTCCAGGTGGGTCATGTGCATCTTCCAGTTCGCCGCGACGATCGGCCGCCGGTCCGTCACGCTCACCCCTCCCCTCGCAGGGCCGCGATGCCCGGGAGCTCCTTGCCCTCCAGGAACTCCAGGGACGCGCCCCCGCCCGTCGACAGGTGGTCGAACGAACCCTCCAGTCCCAGGCGCTTCACCGCCAGGAGGCTGTCCCCGCCGCCCACCACCGTGAACGCGTTCGCCCCGGCCACGGCCATGGCCACGCCCCGGGTCCCCGACGAGAACGGCTCCAGCTCGAACACGCCCATGGGGCCGTTCCACAGGATGGTCTTGGCGTCGGCCAGGGTCCGGGCGAACTCCTCGACGGTCCGGGGGCCGATGTCCAGGCCCATCATGCCGTCCGGGACCTGGTCCACCGGGACGGTCTGCCGCCGGGCCTCCACCGACATCTCCGAGGCCGCCACCACGTCCTCCGGCAGCTGGATCAGCGTGTTCCGCTCGACGGCCAGCCGCTGGGCCTCCCGGACGTCGTCGAAGCGTTCCTCCTCCACCAGCGATCGCCCCACCCGTCCGCCGGCGGCGGCCACGAACGTGAACGCCATGGCGCCGCCGACGAGGATGGCGTCGCACGGTTCGAGGAGCCCGGAGATGACCGTGAGCTTGTCGGAGATCTTCGCGCCGCCCAGGACGGCGACGTAGGGCGCGTCGGGGCCCTCGAGGAGCCGCGACAGGACCTCCACCTCGCGCTGGAGGAGCCGTCCGGCGGCGCGTTGTTCGAACCGCGATGCCAGGGCGTGGACGCTGGCGTGGGCGCGGTGGGCCGCCCCGAACGCGTCGTTCACGTACGCGTCGGCCAGCTCCGCGAGCCGGTCGGCCAGCTCGGGGTCGTCCTTCGTCTCGCCCGGTTCGAACCGGAGGTTCTCCAGCAGGACCACGTCCCCCGGCTCGATGTGCGAGCAGACGGCCCGCGCCTCCTCCCCGCCCACGTCGGAGACCGCCGCCACGTCGCGACCCAGGAGCTCCTCGAGACGGTCGGCCACGGGCGCCAGCCGGAGGTCGTCGCGGACCTCTCCCCTGGGCCGGCCCAGGTGGGAGCCCAGGACCAGAGACGCACCCCGGTCGAGCAGTTCCGTCAACGTGGGGAGGCTGGCCCTGATCCGGAGGTCGTCCTGGACCTCACCCCGCTCCAGCGGCACGTTGTAGTCCACCCGGACGAACACTCGCCTGCCCCCGACGTCCCCGAGGTCGTCGAGGGTGGGCAGGGGCGCGAGGCTCACAGGGAGGCGCCGACCAGCTCGGTGAGCTGCACCAGGCGGTTCGAGTACCCCCACTCGTTGTCGTACCACCCGATGACCTTGACCAGGTTCCCGATGACCATCGTCTCCAGGGAGTCGAACGTGCAGGACGCCGGGCTCCCCACGACGTCCGAGGACACGATGGGGTCCTCCGTGTAGACGAGGATGCCCTTGAGGCGGTCGGTCTCGGAGGCCTCCTTGAAGGCCGCGTTGATCTCGTCCCGGGTGGCCTCGCGCTTCAGGACGCACACCAGGTCCGTGACCGAACCGTCCGGCACCGGGACCCGCATGGCCATCCCGTCGAGGAGGCCCTTGAGCTCTGGCAGAACCAGCGAGCTGGCCTTCGCGGCGCCCGTGGAGGCCGGGACGATGTTGATGGCCGCCGCCCGGGCCCGGCGGAGGTCCCTGTGGGGGAGGTCCAGCAGGTTCTGGTCGTTCGTGTACGCGTGGACCGTCGTCATCAGCCCCCGCTCGATCCCGAAGCTGTCCTGGAGGACCTTGGCCAGGGGGACCACGCAGTTCGTGGTGCAGGACGCGTTCGAGATCACGTTGTGCGTGGTGGGGTCGTACCGGTCGTCGTTGACGCCCATGACGATCGTGATGTCCTCGCCCTTGGCCGGCGCGCTGATGATGACCTTCTCGGCCCCGGCCTCGATGTGGGCCTGGGCCTTCTCCCGGTCGGTGAACAGTCCCGTGGACTCCACGACGATCTGGGCCCCGAGCTCCTTCCACGGCAGATCGGCCGGGTTGCGCTCGGCGAGGACCCTGAGCTCGGCGCCGTCGATCGAGATGCCGTCCCCGGTGACCCGGACCTCGCCCTCCAGCCGGCCGAACACCGAGTCGTACTTGAACAGGTGGGCGAGGGTCTTCGCGTCGGTGATGTCGTTCACCGCCACGATGTCGATGTCGGCGCCCTGCTTGTGGGCCGCCCGGACGAAGTTCCGCCCGATCCGGCCGAACCCGTTGATCCCGATCCTGACGGTCATGACGGCCCTCCTTGGTCTCGCGCAACGGTCGAATCGCGGGCGCGCCGAAATCCTACTCGCCGCGGTCGCAAGCGCGTCAGGGCGAGGGCGAGGGGCCGGGCGGGGACAGCGAGGCGCCAGGCGGGCTGAGGCTCGGGGACGCCGGCGGGCTCGTGCTGGGACTCGGCTTCGGCGAGGCCGACGGCGACGGGCTGGGCTTCGGCGACAGGCTCGGGCTGGGCTTGGGCGAGGGCGACGGCGACGGACTGGGCTTCGGGGACGGGCTCGGGCTGGGCTTCGGCGACGGCGGAGGGGTGGGGGAAGGCTGGTGGGTGGGAGGTGGCGGCGACTCCGCGGGCGGCGTCGGGTTCACCACCGGCGGGGCGGTGCTCGGCGAGGGGGACGGCGACGGTGACGGCGACGGCGACGGGCTCGGCGAGGGGGAATGCGACGGATGGGGCGTGGGCAGATGGTTCCGGGGACGATCCGGTGACGGCGGCAGCACGAACGGGAACCCGTCGGCGTCGGGCAGGGACAGCGAGGGCTGGGGCAGCGGGCCAGCCGCGACGAACCGGCCTCCCCGCCCCACGGCGAGCGCGAAGCCCCCCACGATGAGCAGGACGAACACCACCGCGCCGGCGGCCATGACCCGCTCCCGGGTGCTCCGGAACAGGGGGATCCGGGGGCCTCCGCCCCGCGCCCTGGCCGCGGCGACCCGTGCCCCGAACGACGGCCGGGGGGGCTTCTGCGGCCCTCCGGCCGCCACCTCCCGCCGCGCGGACATCCGTTCGCCCAGGGACAGGCGGGCCGGGCGGGGAGGCCGGGCCTGGCGGAACGACCGCCGGGCCCTCCGGCGTTCGAGGAGCCCCGGTCGGGCCGGGCGGACGCCGAGGAGCTCCACGCGGGCCGCCCGGCGGGCCCGCCACGCCGAGAACGCCCCGGTCGTCCGGCTCGGGCGGGGGATGCGCGAGCCGGCCCGCATGACCCGCCGCTCGCGCCACCTCGACCACGACGAGCCGGGGCGGCGGCGCCGGCCGGGCCCGTCCTCCCGCATGTCGCGGCGGACGTCGCGGCGGGCCCGCCACCGGTCGAACGGGCCGGGGCGGCCGCCGGGGGGTCGGTTGCGGATCTGCATCAGCCGCGCTCGAGGTCCCGGTGTTCCACGGCCACGGGCAGGTCGCGTTCCCGGAAGTACGCGGCCAGGGCGTCGGCGACGACCACCGAGCGGTGCTTCCCGCCGGTGCATCCGACGGCGATGGTCAGGTACGACTTGCCCTCGGCCACGTAGCCGGGCACGACGAAGTCGAGCAGGTCCCGCAGCCGCTTCATGAACTCCCCGTATGCCTCCTGGTCCGTCACGTACCGGCGGACCCGGGAATCGGTCCCGGGGAGCGGCCGGAGCCTGGGGACCCAGTGGGGGTTGGGCAGGAACCGGACGTCGAGGACCAGGTCGGCGTCGCGAGGTACCCCGTACTTGTAGCCGAACGACAGGACGGCGACCTGCATCGCGTCCTGTTCCTTGGACGGGGCGAACGCCTCGCGCATGCGGTCCCGGAGCTCGTGGGGCGACAGGCCCGACGTGTCGATGAGCAGGTCGGCCTCGCCCCGGAGCGACTCCATCATCAGGCGCTCCTTGCGGATGCCCTCCACCACGCGCCCCGCCGCGGCCAGGGGATGGCGGCGCCGGGTCCCCTCGAACCGCTGGACCAGGTCGTCGTCGGATGCCTCCAGGTACACGATCCGGTAGGGCACCTTGAGCTGCTTGAGCTCGGCCAGGCCGGTGGCGAGGTCGTGGAAGAACACGCCGCCCCGGACGTCCGCCACGATGGCCACCCGCTGGGGGCCGCCGGAGCTCGCCGCCAGCTCGGCCATCTTCCCGATGAGGGCCGGCGGGAGGTTGTCGACGACGAAATAGCCCAGGTCCTCCAGGCACCGCGCGGCCTCGGACCGCCCGGCCCCCGACATCCCCGTGATGATCGTGAAGTCGGGACCACCGGCCACCGGCTGATGCGGACCGCCGTCGCCACCGGCCGGGCGCGGACGGGCCCCGGCCTCCGGCCGCCCCTGCGCCTTCCCGATCGTGGTCTCCGCCATCAGGCCGTCTCCCTCGCCGTGGCCGGACCCCGGAGGTGCTCGACGATGGCCCTGGCCATCTCGGGGCCGATGCCCGGCGTCTCCATGATCTCGCCTTCGGTGGCCCTGCGGAGCCTGGCCAGCGACCCGAACCTCCGCAGCAGGGCCTTCTTCCGGGCCGGCCCGATCCCCGGCACGTCGTCGAGCGGCGAGGCCAGGGCCCGGCGGGCCCGCTTCGCCCGGTGATACGTGACGGCGAACCGGTGGGCTTCGTCCCGGAGGTGCTGGAGCACGAACAGGGCCTCCGATGTGCGGGGGATCCGCAGGGGTTCGGGCTGTCCCGGGAGGTACACCTCCTCCAGACGCTTGGCCAGGCCGATGGCCGGGATCTCCAACCCGGCGTCCCCGAGCACCTTGGTGGCCATCCCCAGCTGGCCCCGGCCCCCGTCCACCACCACCAGGGCCGGCGGATACGCGAACCGCCGCGGACGCCGGGTGCCGTCGTCGTCGTTCGCGCTCGCCTCCCGCTCCGAGGTCAGGCGCGCGAACCGCCGGCGGAGCATCTCCTCCATCGAGGCGAAATCGTCCTGGCCGGGGACGCCCTTGATCTCGAATCTCCGGTAGTCGCTCCGGCGGGGCAGCCCGTCCTCGAACACCACCATGGAGCCCACCTTGTCCGTGGGCCCCAGGTTCGAGATGTCGTAGGCCTCGATCCGCAGGGGGGCCTGTTCGAGCCCGAGCGCATCGGCCAGCTCCGCCAGGGCCCTGGACCGGGCCCCGAAGTCCGAGGCCCGGCGGAGCTTGTGCCGCTGGAAGGCCTCCCGGGCGTTCTGGCGGACCGTATCGGCCAGGCGCCGCTTCGCCCCGCGCTCGGCCACGGCCAGCCGGACCCGCCCCCGACGCCGCTGCGACAGCCACTCCTCCAGCACGTCGGCGTCCTCGGGCGTCGCGGGGACCAGGATCCTTGGCGGGACCTCCTCCCGTTCCATGTACATCTCCTGGAGGAACGAGCTCACCAGTCCCCCGGTGTCGAGGTCCTCCACCCGGTCCACCACCCAGCCCTTGCGCCCCATGACCCGGCCCCGGCGGATGAAGAAGACCTGGAACGCGGCCTCCAGGTCGTCTTCGGCGATCCCGACGGCGTCGAGGTCCTCCTCGCGGTGCAGGACCATCTCCTGGTGCTCCATGGCCTTCCGGGCCGCGGCCAGCTGGTCGCGGAGCTTGGCGGCGCGCTCGTACTCCTGGTGCTCCGCGGAGGCCTGCATGTCCGCCGTGAGCCGCGTGAGCACCGGCTGGTACCGGCCGGAGAGGAAGTCCCCCAGGGCCTCCACCTGGAGCCGGTACTCCTCCCCGGTGACCCCGGTGACCTCGGGGACGCACGGCCCGGAGCACCGCCCGATGTCGTAGTACAGGCACGGCCGTTTGGCCCGGGCCCGCTGGTCGAAGAACGAGTTCGAGCACGTCCGGACCGGGAACACCCGGGTCAGGGCGTCGAGGGTCTCCCGGATGGCGTACGCGTGGCCGAACGGCCCGAAGTACCGGACCCCCCGCTGGCGGGCTCCGCGCATGACCCGGGCCCGGGGCCACTTCTCCGAGACGGTCAGCGCCAGGTACGGATAGGACTTGTCGTCCCGGTACCGGACGTTGAACCGGGGCCGGTTCGACTTGATGAGGTTGTACTCGAGCATCAGGGCGTCCACCTCGGTGGCCGCCACGATCCACTCCACCTGGGCCGCGGCCTGCATCATGGCCTCGGTCCTGGGGTGCAGCGGCTTCGACCAGTACGAGGTCACTCGCTTGCGCAGGGACTTGGCCTTGCCCACGTACACGGGGCGGCCGTCCCGGTCGCGGAACATGTACGCGCCGGGCTGGTCGGGGATGCTCGAGGGAAGGGGGCGGGGGACGCTCATCGACACCCTGATTGTAGGCGGGGGGTCCACCGCCTCCCGGGAAGGGGGGCTACTTGACCGTCAGGGTCCCCTTCATGGGGCCAGGATGGACGACACAGTGGAAGAAGTAGTCGCCGGGTGCGAGGCCCGAGACCTGGAACGTGTCGAGCTTCGGTCCCGTGAACGGTTCGTCCTGCGCAAGCGGCGTTGCGCCGGCGTCCGCGTCGGCCTCTGACTCGAAGATCTGGACGTTGTGGGGGGCCGCAGAATCCTCGTTGTTGAAGCACAGCTGGAAGTTGCCGCTCGACGCTTCCACGCTGGTGGTCTGGAAGCCCGCCCCTCCCGCCCCCGGCGGGGCGATGATCTCGACGGTGTCCTTCGGACACTTCTGCGACGGCACGCTGCCGCCACCCTGAGGCGCCGCGCTCGTGCTGGCCGGGGGCACGGCCAGGACATCCAGCTTCTCGGGGTAGGTGCCCAGCTCGAGGTCCTCCGCGTCGGCGTTGTACCAGGCGAGTTGGACCTTGCCGTCGGTGCCGACGGCCATTGCCGGGGACTCGCCCTCCTCCGTCCCCGGCGTGTCGATGCCGGAGAACGTCGTGCCGTCCTTGCTGGACGAGAGCTTCACGTTTCGGTCCTGGGGGTCGGTCCAGGCCACGTACACGGTCCCGTTCGACGGGTCGATCGCCACCGCCGTGCCGGGCTGGAGGACCGGCGGCTTCTTCTTCGCGGGCGCGACGGAAGCGGACGGCGACGCCGAGGGCGACGGTGATGCGGACGCGCTCGCGGAAGCCGACGGCGCCGGCGACGGGGGTGGTGATGTCACCGGCGGAGTGGGCGTCGTCGCGGACGGGCTGTATCTCCCCACGGTCGTCGACCGGATCTCGCCCGTCGCGTCCGGTGCGGTCGCGTAGACGACCTCCCCCGAGGTCCTCGCGTACGTGATGTGCAGCGAGCCGTCCTTGGCCACGGCCAGCGACACCCCGGTGGCCTCGAGATCGAGCGGCCGGATGTCCCAGGAGGCACCGGTCCGCGCGGCCAGGGAGGCCTGGCCGGTGATCGGGTCGGCGAAGACCACGACGGGGCCGTCCGGCGTGACCCCGAGCGCGGCGCTGAGCGCCGTGCATCCGTCGACCCGGCACTGCCCGAAGGATCGGACCTGTTCGACCTCCCACGTCGGCTTCTTGTCGCTCGAGAGCGTCGCGAACCGCAGGCTGGCCGTGCCCGTGTCGTCGATCTGCTCGAACACCACCTCGGGACGGCCGTCGGCGGCCAGGGCGATCGACGGCGAGAACGCGAACGCGCTCGTGATCTTCTGGGGCTCTCCGAACGTGGGCGCCGCCGGCGGGGCGGCGATCGGCGCGCTCGAGTAGAACAGCCCCGGGGCCTGGGTCCAGACCACGTTCGAGGTCCCGTCGTCCCCGATCGCGATGGATGTGTCGCTGTCGGTGTTGAGGGGCAGCGTGGGCAGGTTCGCCGCGCTGATGTCGGTCTGGACCACGAACCCGTGCGTGAACAGCCCGTTCTGCTCCGTGGTCGTGAGCACGGCGGGGAAGGCGGGGGCGGTCGGCGCGTGGGCCGCCGGGATCTCCCCCGCCGCGAGGACCGCGATCAGCCCGATGTAGGCGAGGTGTGGGCTGCCGTCCTTGTCCAGGGCCAGGGACACCCCGCGTCCCACGTCGTCCAGTGAATCGACCGTCTGGGGCAGGAACTGCGACTCCACCGTGCGGCTGCCCGGCTCGCTCCCACCGCAGGCAACCAACACGAGTCCGAGCGCGAACGCGGCACACCAGACCCTCTTCGACACGGCGGCGCCAATCCTAGCAACGGCATCCACAGGTTGTGCAGTTGGCCGGGCCGCGTCCGCTTGTCCCCTGACCTGCCCTCAGGACCCCAGGTATCGCGCGAGGTACATGCCGTCGCTGTTCAGGCTGTTCGTGATCGCGTTGCCCATCACCACGATCTTCCCGGTGCCGTTGTTGATGACGACCCCGTTCGCGCCGGCCTGCTCGTTGAACGCGGTCAGGACCCCGCCGTCGCCGCCGAACGTGTCGTCGAGGTGGCCGGACGTGGTGAGCCGCAGCACCGCGAACTCCCGGTCGCCGTCGAGCGAGGTCCCCGCGACGACGACCTTGCCGTCCGTCTGGACGTCCACGTCGAACCCGAAGTCGTCGGCGGGGGCGCCGTCCCGGCGGAACCCGACCCGGATGGACCCGTCGTCGTTCCACGAGTCGTCGTAGTCGCCGTCGGACTCGAACTTCCGCACCAGGATCTGCCACCCACTCGTGTCCGACTCGGTGTACCCGACCGCGATCACGCGGCTGTTGTCGAGCACGGTCAGCGACTGCAGCCCGCCGTCGGTGGTGGTCGAGGTGGTGCGCTCCCCGTCGTCGCTCCACGAGGAGTCGAGCGTGCCGGTGGTCGTGTACCGCGCGATCACGAAGTCCTCGGTGTGCCCCGTCGGGCTCTTCTGCGCTCCGGCCACGATCCGCTGGGTGGCGGGGTCGATGGCCACCGCCATCCCCTCGACGTCCTCGGTGAACGACGTGGTCACCGACCCGTCGCCGTCGAACGTGGTGTCCGGCGTGCCGTCGGCCTTGAACCGGACGACGAGGAGGTCGTCGCCGTCGCTGCCCACGCAGACGATGCGGCCGTTGGCCTGGATGGCGACGCCGGCGCCCCTGGTGTCGCTGCTCAGCCGGAAGGTCTGCTTCCCGTCGCTCGAGAACGTGTCGTCCAGGGTGCCGTCGGTGCTGATCCGGGCCACCGCCAGCGAGATATCCGTGATTGAGCCGGCGAACTTCGTTCCGACCACCACGATGTCGCCGTTCACGAGCGCCACCCCCTCGGCCTCGCTGAACGTGCCCTCGGCCTGCCCGAACCGGACACGGAGGATCCCGTCGTCGGAGAAGGTGTCGTCGAGGCTCCCGTCCCTGTTGAGCCTGAAGACGACCATCCGCTCGCCGTCCGAACCGATCGCCACGATCTTGCCGTCCGACTGGAGCGCGACGTCCTGCCCGTCGAAGCTGGCGTCCAGCTTGACCTTCCCGTTGGAGCTGAACGAGGTGTCGAGGTCGCCGGCCGCCGCGGTGGCGGGCGTGACCTGGAGGACGATCAGGACGAGGCCGGCGACCAGGCCGCCGGTGAGGGTACGGATCCGCATGGGGGCTTCCTTCGAGTCGGGCGCCGCGAACAGTAGGCGCAGACCCCGAACGGAGCAACCCAGTCCCGGCTCCTACGAGCCGGCGGGCACGTGTTCCTCCCGGGCCGGTTCGTCGCGCGTGATGCCGAGGACCTCGGCCAGGAAACGGGCCGTGTGCGACGTGGGATGGCGGGCCACGTCCTCCGGCGAACCGGTGCACACGATCTCGCCACCGCCGTCGCCGCCCTCCGGGCCGAGGTCGATGATCCAGTCCGCAGTCTTCACCACGTCCAGGTTGTGCTCGATGACGAGGACGGTGTTCCCGGCGGCCACCAGCCGCTCCAGGACGCCGAGCAGCTTCCGGATGTCCTCGAAGTGCAGCCCGGTGGTGGGTTCGTCCAGCACGTACAGCGTGTTGCCGGTTGCCCGCTTCTGGAGCTCGGAGGAGAGCTTCACCCGCTGGGCCTCCCCGCCGGAGAGGGTGGGCGCGGGTTGCCCCAGCTTCACGTACCCCAGACCCACGTCCACCAGGGTCGAGAGGTGCCGGGCGATCGGCGGGATGTTCCGGAAGAACTCGAGGGCCTCCTCGATCGACATGGCCAGGACGTCGGCGATCGACTGGCCCTTGTATTTCACCTCGAGGGTCTCCCGGTTGTAGCGCCTGCCCTTGCACACCTCGCAGGTCACGTACACGTCGGGGAGGAAGTGCATCTCGATCTTGATCTGGCCGTCGCCGGCGCAGTTCTCGCACCGGCCCCCCCGGACGTTGAACGAGAACCGCCCCGGGAGGTACCCGCGGACCCGGGCCTCGGGAGTCTGCGAGTACAGCTTGCGCATGTGGTCGAACACGCCCGTGTACGTGGCGGGGTTCGACCGCGGCGTCCGCCCGATCGGCGACTGGTCGATGTCGATGACCTTGTCGACCTGTTCCCAGCCGTGGAGTTTCCGGTGCTTCCCGGGGAGCACCCTCGAGCGGTAGACCTTCTGCATCAAGGCGGCCAGCAGCACGTCCTGGACCAGGGTGGACTTCCCGCTCCCGCTCACCCCGGTCACGCAGATGAACACGCCGAGGGGGACGTCCACGGTGACGTTCTTCAGGTTGTGCTCCGCCGCCCCCTCCAGCCGGAGCCGGCGCTTGGGGTCCCGCTTCCGGCGGATCTCCGGCGTGGGGATGCGCCGCCGGCCGGACAGGAACGCGCCGGTGATGGAGTCCTCAGACCGGAGCAGGCCCTCGAGGTCGCCGGTGTACACGATCTCGCCGCCGTGCTCCCCCGCCCCCGGTCCGATGTCCACGATGTGGTCCGCGGCGTGGATGGTGGCCTCGTCGTGCTCCACCACCACCAGGGTGTTCCCGAGGTCCCGGAGGCGGATCAGGGTGTCGATGAGCCGCCGGTTGTCGCGCTGGTGCAGGCCGATGGACGGTTCGTCCAGGACGTACAGGACGCCCGTGAGGGCCGAGCCGATCTGGGTGGCCAGCCTGATGCGCTGGGCCTCGCCCCCGGCCAGGGTCGCGCTGGTTCGTCCCAGGGTGAGGTAGTCGAGACCCACGTCGACCAGGAACCCCAGCCGGGACCTGATCTCCTTGAGCAGGCGGCTCGCGATGAGGTGCTCGCGGTCGGTGAGCTCGACCTCCTCGGTGAACCGCAGGGTGTCCTGGATCGACAGCCTGGTGAGCTCCCAGATGTTCAGGCCCCCCACGGTCACGGCCAGGGACTCCGGCTTCAGCCGGGCACCGTGGCAGGCCCGGCACGGCACCTCGCGCATGTACTGCTCCAGGCGCTCCCGCTGGGAGTCCGACGCGGCCTCGCCGTGACGGCGTTCGACGTTCGGGATGATCCCCTCGTACGTGGAGTCGTAGGCGCGAATCCGACCCCACCGGTTTCGGTACCGGACGTGGACCCGCTGATCCGACCCGAACAGCACGACGTCCCGGGCCGCCTTGGGGAGCTTCCGCCAGGGGGTTCGAACGGAGAACCCGTGGGCGTCGGCCACCGCCTCCAGCAAGCGGTACCAGTAGGTGTCGCGCATCCCGCCCCACGGGGCCACCGCGCCCTCCTCCAGCGAGAGGTCGGGATCCGGCACCGCCAGCTCTGCATCGGCCTCCAGGTGCGTCCCCAGGCCGTCGCAGGTGGGACAGGCCCCGTACGGCGAGTTGAACGAGAAGTTCCGGGGAGCCAGCTCGTCGAACGACAGCCCGCAGAACGTGCACGCCAGCGACTGGGAGAAGTTGATGATCTCCTCCCCGCCGTCGTGCTGGACCACCGCGATGGACGCGATTCCCTCGGCCAGTTGGAGCGCGGTCTCGATGGAGTCCGCCACCCGGCGGCGGATGTCCGGCCTGGCCACCAGCCGGTCCACCACGACCTCGATCGTGTGCTTGTAGTTCTTGGGCAGGCGGATCGGCTCGGACAGGTCGCGGACCTCACCGTCGATGCGGGCCCGGCTGAACCCCTTGTGGGCCACGTCGCCGAGGAGCTTCTCGTACTCGCCCTTGCGCCCCCGGACAACCGGGGCCAGCACCTGGAACCGGGTCCCCTCGGCGAGCTCCATGACCTGGTCCACGATCTGCTCGGGCGTCTGCCGCCCGATGGGGCGCCCGCAGTTCGTGCAGTGCGGGTGGCCCACCCGCGCGTACAGGACCCGGAGGTAGTCGTAGATCTCGGTGATGGTGCCGACGGTTGAGCGCGGGTTCCTCGACGTGGACTTCTGGTCGATCGAGATGGCTGGGGACAGCCCCTCGATGAAGTCCACGTCCGGCTTCTCCATCTGCCCCAGGAACTGCCGGGCATACGACGACAGCGACTCCACGTACCGCCGCTGCCCCTCCGCGTAGATCGTGTCGAAGGCCAGCGAGGACTTCCCGGAGCCGGACAGGCCCGTGAACACGATCAGCTTGCCACGGGGAAGGTCGAGCGTGACGTTTCTGAGGTTGTGTTCACGGGCACCGTGAATTACAAGCCTGTCGGTGCCCACGGGCTCATTGTACGAGGGGCCGGCGACACGCCCGAAATCCCCGGAGACGCGACCTTCAGCGCGCCACGGGCACGGGCGCCGGCGGCGCCCGTGCGGGCCCGGGACCGGCCCGGGCCGGGGCCTCCAGGACCCTGACGTCGCGGCGCTTCATGATCGAGTAGGCGCCCGCCAGCGCGGCCACGGTGAGCGCCAGCAGCATGAAGACGTCGAGCAGCCACGTGCCATCGTGTGCTTCCACGACCCGACCTGCTGGCGCTCGAACTCCTCGATCGCCAGCCGCTGGAAGCGCCGTGGATTCGTCTCGATGAGGTCGGCGTGTTTGGCCAGGGCCACGATGAGGCTGAGCCGTGCCCGGATCCCGTTCATGTCGACGGTGGAGCCCGCGGCCGACATTCCCCACTGCGCGCTCGCCACCAGGCTGAGCTGCCCCACCACCGGGGCGCTCACCGGGAAGAACCCGCCGGACAGCACGAGCTGGGGCACGATCAGGATCGGCACGAGCGACAGCGCCTTGTCGGGGCTCCTGGCCAGCGACGACACCAGCAGCCCCAGGGCCATGGCGGCGAGGCCGGTCAGCGCGATCACCACCATGAGCTCCGTCTTGGGATTGCTCAGCACCGCGCCCTTCCCACCCGGTCCGTCGGCCACCAGGAAGCTCGAATCCGGGACGTGTTCGAAGATCTTCTGCCTGGCCAGCCCGAATCCCACCATGACGATGGCCTGCAGGACGGTGAAGATCCCGAGGACCGCGATCTTCGACGCGAGGTAGGCGGAGATCGACAGCCCCACGGCCCGTTCCCGCCGGTACACGGGGAGCTCCTTCACGATCTCCTGCACCGCGTTCAGGATGCCGAGCCACGTCGCCGCGAGGACCAGCGTGAGGATGATCACCAGGGCCTCCGGCGCGTGCGCCACACCCAGGCGGCCGGGGCCGAACATCACGAACAGCAGCAACCCGATCACCGGCGCCTGGAGCACCAGCAGCAGCAGGTACCTGCGGTCCGCCGCGATCAGGCGGAGGTACCGGCGGGTGAGGATGCTGAACTGCCGTCCCCACGACTGCGCCGCCGGCGGGGGCGGCGTGGGCAGGGATGCCCGCTGCACCCTGGCCTGGGCCGAGGCTTCCAGTGGCTGCCCCACGTACTCCGCGTATGCCGGGGACTCCCGGAACCGCGCGGCCCAGTCGACGTCGAGCTTCTCCTCGAGCGAGGTGAACACGTCCGCGTAGGCCTCCCCCGCCCCCTGCCCCCGGAAGTACTCGATGGCCTCGTCCGGCGGACCGTAGAACGCGACCTTCCCCCCGGGCTGCATGAACAGCACGCGGTCGCACAGGTGGAGCGACTGGGTGCTGTGCGTGACCACGATGACGGTCCGGCCCCCCTTGGCCAGGTCCTGGAGCAGGGCCATGAGCTGGCGTTCGTTCCCCGGATCCAGGCCGGACGTCGGCTCGTCCAGGAACAGCAGGGTGGGTTTCGTGAGGAGCTCGAGCGCGACGCTGACACGCTTGCGCTGGCCCCCGGAGAGCTTGGCGATCCGGGTGGTGGCGCGGTCGGTCAGGTCGAGCTCCCGGAGCACCTCGTCGATCCGCTGGCTCCGCTCCTGCCGGGTGACGTCGGGCGGGAACCGCAGCTCGGCCGCGTACTCGAGGGCCCGGCGCACCGTCAGCAGGGGGTGGAGGATGTCGTCCTGGGGGACGAACCCGATGCGCTGGCGGAGGTCGTCGTAGGAGGCATAGAGGTCCCGCCCCCCGTACAGGACGGCGCCGGACGAGGCCGGGCGGAACCCGGTCAACGAGTTCATCAGCGTGGACTTGCCCGCGCCGGACGGGCCCACGATGGCCAGCAGGCTCGACGGGCCCGGCGAGAAGCTGACGTCGGAGAGGATGACCTTGCCGTCCTCGGTCCGCACCGTGAGGTTCAGGGCCTCGAGGTGCACCTGGCCGCGGTCCACGTACTCCTCGAGCCGCCCGCCGGTGAACCGCAGGAGGTGCCGGCCCACGCTCACCACGTCGTTCTCGTTCACCCACGCTCGCTGGACCCGCTGCCCGTTCACGAACGTCCCGTTCGCCGAACCGAGATCGGTGATGACGAACGCGCCGTCGAGCCGGTCGAGGACCGCGTGGTGGGCGGAGACCGTGAGGTCGGGGAGCACGATGGCGTTGTCCGGGGCGCGCCCCACCGAGGTCCTCGGCCCGGCCGGGGCGTGGACCTCCGCCGGCGGTCCCAGGGCGATCGGGGGAGGCGGGGCCGACCGGAACCCGCCCGGCTGGCCTCCCGCGGTCGTGTCGGACATCGACGGATCCCCCCGTTGGAACGTGCGCGGCGGGAGGCTACCGTCCGTCCGCGGGACGGTCAAGGCTCGCCGACCCGGCACCTATCGTGGTGTGCGCGTATCCTCGCCCGAGGTGGAACGGGACCTGCGCCAGACGTCGCCGTACCGGGAGGTCGAGGAGCATTTCCGGCGGCTGTTCGAGCCGTCGTTCGGCCGGATCTCCGGGGCCGACGACCCCGCGCCGTCGCCCGACGGCCGGACCCTCGCGTTCACCGGCTCGAAGATCGAGAAGTTCGAGGGGTCTCCCGTGACGCGGGTGTGCACCGCCGACGTCGAGTCGGGGGAGATCCGGGAGATCACGCACGGCCCCAACTCCGACCGGGCCCCGCGATGGTCGCCGGACGGCCGGCGGCTGGCGTTCCTGTCCGACCGCGCGGCCGCGGGCCGGTTTCAGCTGTACCTCCTGGAGGCCGGCGCCGTCGGGGAGGCCTCTGCCGCCCCGGTGGTGGAGGGCACCGTGGAGTACCACCGGTGGTCCCCGAACGGATCCCGGATCCTGATCGGTGTGGCGGGACTCGGCGCTGACAAGGCCGGTGCGGAAGGGTCGGGCGTGACCGGGACGAACGGCGACGAACCGTCGTGGATGCCCTCCGTGGAGGCCCACGACGACTCCGGGACCCGTCGTCGCCTGGACGTCCTGGACGTCGAGGCCGGGTCGGTGAGGACCGTCTCCCCGGACGCGCTGAACGCGTGGGAGGCGGTGTGGTGCGGCCCCGACCGGATCGCGGCCGTGGTCACGAACGAGCCCGGCGAGGACGCCTGGTACGGCGCCCGGCTGGTCCTGCTGGACGTCGAATCGGGCCAGGCCAGGGACCTGTACGCGACGGGCCGGCCGGACCGCCAGATGGCCTGGCCCGCGGGTTCGCCCTCGGGGCAGCGGGTGGCCGTGGTGCGAGGCCTGGCCAGCGACCGTGAGGTGGTGGCCGGCGACGTGGTCCTCGTCGACACCGGGTCGGGCCGGGCGCTCGACGTGGACACGGCCGGGTGCGACGTCACGTGGCTGTCGTGGCGGGACGAGGACCACCTGTTCTACGCGGGGCAGCGCGGCCTCGAGACCGTGGCCGGCGAGATCTCCGTCGGCGACGCCGGCACACCCTCGGCCACGGAGCTGTGGGCCAACCACGAGTCGTTCGGCCAGCGGTACCCGCAGGCGGAGCCGTTCGGGGACGGCTTCGTCGCGGTGCTGGAGTCGCACGACCGCGCGCCGGAGATCGCGGTGTGGCGGGACGGCAAGCCCCGGACCGTGGCCTCGTTCGCCCACGACGGGACTCGCTGGCTGACCGAGGCGGGCGGGCGCCTGGAGCAGGTCGAGTGGACGGCGCCGGACGGTCGCGACATCCAGGGCCTCCTGGTGGTCCCCGAGGGCCCCGGCCGGCACGCGCTCCTGGTCCACGTCCACGGCGGGCCGGTGTGGGCCTACCGGAACCGATGGGCCATGGGCTCCCACTTGACGCCGCTCCTGGTGACCCGGGGATACGCGGTGCTCCACCCGAACCCTCGGGGCTCGAGCGGGCGGGGCCAGGAGTTCACCGCCCGGGTGGTCGGAGACATGGGCGGAGCCGACGCCGACGACGTCCTGGCCGGCGTGGACGCGCTGGTCGAACGCGGGATCGCCGACCCGGAGCGCATCGGCGTGTTCGGAGGGAGCTATGGCGGGTTCATGTCGGCCTGGCTGGTGACCCGGACCGAACGGTTCGCCGCGGCGTGCGCGTTCTCCCCGGTCACGGACTGGTACAGCCAGCACTGGGGCAGCAACATCGGGGCCTGGGACTCGGCGTTCCTGGAGTCCGACCCCGCCGCGCCGGGAGGCCCGTACTTCGACCGCAGCCCCGTGATGTTCGGCTCCCGAGTGAGGACCCCGGTGCTCGTGACCGCCGGGCTGCAGGACCGGTGCACGCCGCCCGGGCAGGCCGTGGAGTTCTACCGGGCCCTGCGGGAGCACGGCGTGGACGCCGACGTGGCCATCTACCCGGAGGAGGGACACGGCGTCCGGCAGATGCCGGCGCTGTTCGACTTCTGCGCCCGGGCCGTCGGCTGGTTCGAGAAGTACATGCCGGCCAGGAGGGGGGGTTCGGGGGGCTCATGAGCGAGGCCGAAGGGACATGACGGATTTCGAGGCGTACCGGGATGAGTTCCCGGTCCTGGAGCGCAAGGCCTACCTGATCAGCGCGTCGCTGGGGCCGGTGTCCCGGCGGGCCCGCCGGTACCTCGACGAGTACCTCGATGCGTGGGCCACCGAGGGCGCCCCCGACCCGGTGTGGATGGAGCACATCTTCCCCCGGATGCGAGAGGTGAAGCGGACGTTCGCCGAGCTCGTGGGGGCCGACCCGGGCGAGCTCGCGATCACCGGGAACGTCTCGTTGGCGCTGTCGACGATCGCGTCCTGCCTCGACTTCACCGACGAGCGGAACCGGCTGGTGCTCTCCGAGCTGGACTTCCCCACCGACGGCCACGTGTGGCTGGCCCAGGAGCGCCGGGGAGCCGAGGTGGTGTGGCTGCCGTCCCCGGACGGGCTGACCGTGCCGCTGGAGGCGTACGCCGAGGCCATCGACGAACGAACCGCAGCCGTATGCGTGAACCGGGTCCTGTACCGGTCGTCCACCCTCGTGGACGCGAAGGAGATCTGCCGGATGGCCCGGGAGGCCGGGGCGTGGTCGGTGGTCGACGACTTCCACGGCGCCGGGGTCGTCCCCGTGGACGTGCACGACCTGGGGTGCGACTTCTACACCACCGGCGTCCTGAAGTGGCTGTGCGGCGGCCCCGGCCTCACGTTCCTGTACGCCCGGCGCGACCTCCTCTCCACGCTGGAGCCGGCCATCACCGGGTGGATGGCGCAGCGGGAGCCGTTCTCGTTCGACGCACGGCACCTGCTGTACCACCCGAGCGCGCGGCGCCTGGAGAGCGGGACCCCGCCGGCACCGCTCGCGTTCGTGGCCCAGGGGGGGCTGGACATCATCACCGAGGTCGGGCCCGAGAACATCCGGCCTCGCATCGGCGAGCTCACCGATTACGTGATCGCTCGGGCCGACGCCGCCCGGCTCCCCGTCCGGACCCTCCGCGACTGGGACCGTCGGGGCGGAATGGTGAACATCGGGGTCGGCACCGACGCCGAGAAGGTGTGCCACGCCCTGCTGGACCGCGACGTCTGCACGGACTACCGGGGCGACGGGATCCGCGTCTCGCCCCACTTCTTCTCCACGCACGGGGACATCGACCGGCTGTTCGACGCCCTGTCAGAGATCCTGTAGCGGGTTCAGCGCTGCAGGATGATGCGGCCGGCCCGCATGACCAGGCGGAGCTCGCCCATGGCGTCGAGGTCCTCGAACGGGCTCCGGGCCACTCCGATCAGGTCCGCCGGGGCCCCCGGCTCCAGGGGAGAGCGCATCATGGTCCCCACCACCGCCTCCGGGTCGAGGCCCGACTGGAACAGGAGGTTGACCTCCCGGACGTCGATGCCGGGAGGGATGGGGCCGTTGCCCAGGTCGGTCCCGTACATCACCTTCCCCCCGGCGCGGGCGAACCTGGACAGGTTGTCGATGGCCGTTCGGATCTGCGGGTTGTCGTCGCCGTAGGAGTGGATGTCGAGCGTGGACACCATCCGCATCGAACGGGCCATCCCCTCGATCACCGGGTCCGGGATCCGCTCGGTCCACGGGGTGTGCGCCACCTCGTCGATCCCGGCCCCCAGGGCCCGCTCGGCCTGTCCCCTGCCCTGGACGTGCGCGGTGACCAGGAGGTCGTGGCGGTGAGCCGTGCCCACGATGGCCACCAGCTCGTCGTCCGTGGGCGTGGGGCCGGCCTCCGAGTTCAGTGAGACCTTGATGTGCGCCGCGCCCCGGTCGGCCAGGCCGGCCACGGCGGCGGCGGCCTCGTCGACCCCGCGGACCTCGAGGCCCGTGCCCCGGGGGGCCCACGACGAGCGCGTCGGATACCCGGCCGGCGCCGTGATCATGGGACCGGCCGCCCTGACCAGGGGCCCGTTGAACGACGGCCCCTCCGATGCGTCGGCCAGCGGGAAGATCTCCTCGGGGGGCCAGGCCAGGTCCCGCACGGCGGTCACGCCGCCCAGCAGCACGGCCCCCGGATCCGCCAGTCCCATGTGGACGTGCCGGTCAGCCACCGCCGGCATCAGCACCCCGTCCAGCAGGACCGTGACCTCCGACGGCGGCGCCCCCCGCGGCTCCCCCGCGTACACGATCGTGTCCCGGTCGATCACCACGGACACGTTCTCCACCATCTGCCCGGGGCCCAACCACCCCAACGGCGCCCGAACCGACAGCGCGGCAACCTTCACGGTCATCACGAACCGGACTGTGTCACACCGATGGGGCCGAATCCACGAAGGCGGCAGGTTCCCTCAGCCGACCCCTGCCCGGCGCATGGATTCCAGCTCCTGGCGGAGGTCCTTGATCTCGTCGCGGAGGCGCGCGGCGTATTCGAACCGGAGGTCCTTGGCGGCCTGGTGCATCTCCTCCTCCAGGGTCTGGATCAGCCGCTGGAGCTCCTCGGTGGGCATCTCGGGGTGCTCCCGGCGGCGCCGGCGGCGCTCCGGGGTGGTGGCCCGCCCGCCGCGGCCACCCACGCCCTCGGCCTGGAGGGACAACAGGATGTCGGTGACCTCCTTGCGGATCGACTGGGGGTCGATGCCGTGCTCGAGGTTGTACTCCTCCTGGATCCTCCGCCGGCGCTGCGTCTCGCTGATGGCCCGCTTCATCGAATCGGTGACCTGGTCGGCGTACATGATCACGGTGCCGCTGACGTTCCGTGCCGCGCGGCCGATCGTCTGGATCAGCGACGTCTCGCTCCGCAGGAACCCCTCCTTGTCGGCGTCGAGGATGGCCACGAGCGACACCTCGGGGAGGTCCAGCCCCTCCCGCAGGAGATTGATCCCCACCAGCACGTCGAACTCGCCCAGACGGAGGTCCCGGATGATCTCGATCCGCTGCACGGTGTCCACCTCCGAGTGCAGGTACCGGACCCGGATGCCCATCTCGACGAGGTAGCCCGTGAGGTCCTCGGCCATCTTCTTGGTGAGCGTGGTGACCAGCACCCGCTCCTGGGCCTCGGCCCGCCTGCGGATCTCCTCGATGAGGTCGTCCACCTGTCCCCGGGTCGGCCGGACCTGGACCTCGGGATCCATCAGACCGGTCGGCCGCACCACCTGCTCCACGACCTGATCCGACACCCGCAGCTCGTAGGGGCTGGGCGTGGCGGACATGAACACCACCTGCCGGACCCGTTCGTTGAACTCCTCGAACTGCAGCGGCCGGTTGTCGAGGGCGCTCGGGAGCCGGAAGCCGTAGTCGACGAGCGTCCCCTTCCGGGACATGTCGCCCTCGTACATCCCGTGGAGCTGGGGCACCGTGACGTGCGACTCGTCGATCACGCACAGCCAGTCCTCGGGGAAGTAGTCGAGGAGCGTGAACGGCGCGGTTCCCGAGGCCCGCCCGTCGATGTGCCGCGAGTAGTTCTCGATCCCCGAGCAGAACCCCATCTCGCGCATCATCTCGAGGTCGTACGTGGTCCTCATGCGGAGGCGCTGGGCCTCGAGGAGCTTCCCGGCGGACTCCAGGTGCTCGAGCCGTTCGGCGAGCTCCTCCTCGATCCCGGTGATCGCGCGCTGCATGCGTTCGGTGCCGGCGACGTAGTGCGTGGCCGGGTAGATCGTGACCTCGCTGAGCTCCTGGACCACCTCGCCGGTGACCGGGTCCAGCCGGGTGATGCGTTCGATGTCGTCGCCCCACCACTCGATGTGCAGGACGGTCTCCTCGTAGGCGGGGTGGATCTCGAGCGTGTCGCCCCGGACCCGGAACCGGCCGCGGGCGAGCGACTGGTTGTTGCGCTGGTACTGGATGTGGACCAGGCGGCGGATGGCCCAGTCCATGTCGAGGGCCACGCCCTTGTGCACCCGGAGGATCGTGCCCATGTACTCCTCGGGCGACCCCAGGCCGTAGATGCACGAGACGCTGGCCACGATGAGGACGTCGCGCCGGGTCAGCAGCGCGGCCGTGGCCGAGTGCCGCAGCCGTTCGATCTCGTCGTTGATCGACGAGTCCTTCTCGATGTACGTGTCGGTGGAGGGGACGTACGCCTCGGGCTGGTAGTAGTCGTAGTAGCTGACGAAGTACTCCACGGCGTTCTCCGGGAAGAACCGCCGGAACTCGTTCGCCAGCTGGGCCGCGAGGGACTTGTTGGGGCTGATCACGAGCGTGGGCTTCTGGACCCGCTCGATCATGTGCGCGATCGTGAACGTCTTGCCCGAACCGGTGATCCCCAGGAGCGTCTGGTGGGGGTCGCCGCGCACGACGCCTTCGGCCAGCCGGTCGATCGCCTCCGGCTGGTCCCCGGTCGGTTCGAAGTCCGCCACCACCTTGAACTCAGGCACGGACCAAGTGTAGGCGCCCCCGCCGACACGGCCGATGTGCTCCACGGGGCGGCCGTGCTCCTCCCCACGGCCTCGTTCCATCGAAACGCCACGGCGACTCGCACTGATTTGCTCACGCCGGCACGGTAGCCTGGGGTTGATCGAAGGAGGTTGCGGAGGCAGCGATGAGTTTGGCCCCGCGTGGCCGTCCGATTGATCATGAACGCTGATCTTCAACGCTTGGGGCGGCGGCTCGTAGGCCGGTGGTCGACCGAGGCGACCCACCCGGGTCTCCCGGGCGCGGTCGTCCGTGGGTCGAGCGAGATCGAGTGGTTCGAGGGCGGGCGGTTCCTCATCTACCGGTCACGCTACGACCACCCCGACATCCCCGACTCGATCTCGATCATCGGCGACACCGACGGTCTTCGTATGCACTACTTCGACTCGCGCGGCGTCCACAGGATCCTCGACGTGACCGTGACCGACGAGGGGTGGGAGATGGCGATGGACCGACACTCATCGGCCGTCTCGTTCGCATCGCCCGATGCGCCGTTCTCGCAGCGCATGACCTACACCTTCGAGGACAGGGACCGGACGATGTCAGGGAAGGCAAAGCTGTCGTACGACAACGTGAACTGGGACGACGACCTCGAGATCACGTATCGCCGAGCGTTGTGACCGGCCCGGCGCCCCGCCTCAGGACGTGGTCGCGGCGAGGGCGCCGACATCGCGAAAGGGAAGATCGTGGAGATCGACATCCTGGCGGGCCCGGAGCTGTCCCAGCTCGACCTGGCGTTCCTGGATGACTGACACGCAGGCGACGTCGTCGAACCCGGATTTCTGTGCCGATCTGTCGATTCGGCGGCTCGCCGTTCGTCTTACTGCGACCGATCCGGGAGTGATGAGGAGGTGGCGATGAAGTACGTAATGCTGATCTACCAGGGCGACGCCCTCGAGCGACAGGCCGCACTTCCCGAGGAGGAGCAGAAGCAGGTCTACGCCGACTACCAAGGGATCAACCAGACGCCGGGCGTCACTCCCGGGCTGCCGATGGGGCTACCCGAGAACGCGACGACCGTGCGAGTGGAGGGCGGCAAGACCCTGACAACCGACGGCCCATACGTCGGCATGAAGGAGGCGGTGGGCGGTTTGTTCGTTCTGGAGGCCGACGACCTCGATGCAGCCATCGAGGTGGCCGCTCGGGTGCCGGCAGCCCGCTACGGTGGCGCCATCGAGATCCGACCCTCCGAGGTGTATTGGTAACGACGCTCGACGAGATCTTCCGCGAGGAGTGGGGCCGCGTCCTGGCCACCCTGATCGGCGTCCTCGGCGACTTCGACCTTGCCGAGGACGCCGCGCAGGAGGCGTTCGCGATCGCCGCCGACCGGTGGCCACGCGACGGCATCCCCACGAACCCCCGCGCCTGGCTGATGAGGACGGCTCGGAACCGAGCCACGGACCGGATCCGCCGCGAACGGGTCCTCGCCGCCAAGTTCGGCGTGCTCTTCGCGGATCATCCCGGTGAGGCGCCGATGAACGCCACGATGTTTCCCGACGAGCGCTTGGAGCTCATCTTCACCTGTTGTCACCCGGCACTCGCGATCGAGGCGCAGGTTGGGCTCACCCTGCGCACCCTGGGCGGACTGACCGTCGGCGAGATCGCCAGCGCGTTCCTGGTCCCGGAGCGCACGATGGCGCAGCGGCTGGTCCGGGCCAAGCGCAAGATCAAGGCCGCCGGGATCCCGTTCCGACTGCCACCGCCTCATCTGCTCCGCGAGCGTCTCGACGCCGTGCTCGCGGTCGTGTATCTGATCTTCAACGAGGGCTACGGCGGCCGAGACGAGCTCGCCGCCGAGGCCATCCGGTTGGGACGCGCGCTCGCCGAACTGCTCCCCGACGATCCGGAGGTCCGAGGGCTCCTCGCGATGATGCTGTTGCACGATTCGCGCCGCGAGGCGCGGTTCCGCGACGGCGAGCTGGTGCTGCTCGCCGACCAGGACCGGTCACGCTGGAACACCGAGCAGATCGCCGACGGACGCGCCGAACTCGACCGGGCGCTCGCTCTCGGCGGCGGCGGGCCGTACGTTCTGCAGGCGGCGATCGCCTCGTTGCACGCCGAGACGCCGCCAGACTGGGCGCAGATCGCCACGTTGTACGCGGAGCTCGCGCGCCTCACCGCCTCACCCGTCGTCGAGCTGAACCGCGCCATCGCTGTCGCCGAGACCCAGGGACCGGAGGCCGGCCTGCGCATCATCGATCGGCTGGAGCTCGACGACTTCCGCTACCTGCATTCGACCAGGGCCGAACTGCTTCGACGCCTGGGGCGCATCGACGAGGCGCGTGACGCCTACCGACGTGCGAGGGATCTCACCGACGACGGCGCAGAACG
>WNGA01005520.1_pt1 | contig 40787 bp, 51 predicted proteins | sample 5400061 | NCBI WGS metagenome assembly WNGA01 (sample SAMN13153366, study PRJNA577476) | soil metagenome | isolation source: 100 cm soil or saprolite under grassland replicate 2 | place: USA:California | collected 2016-06-15 | reverse complement strand
GATTAAAGCTGAAAATTTTTGCGCTCCGGCGCCGCCGGCCGCGCGTAATGGCAAGTGGAACCCGGACAGATCAATTGATCGGGAGGAAAGAGGGCGGAATGCAGCGAGCGGACGACACCCTGTCGCGCGCGAAAGATGGTGATCAGACGGCCTTCGCCGACTTGGTGCGCGAGCATCAGGCGATGGTCTTCTCTCTCGCTCACTATTTCTCGCGCGACCGGGCGACGGCCGAAGACCTGGCGCAAGAGGTGTTCATTCACCTCTACCAGAATCTTGGGTCCATCGAATCGCCCGCGCATCTGAAATTCTGGCTGCGCCGCGTGACCAGCCACCGCTGCATCGACTACGCCCGTAAACAAAGGATGAAGACCGTCAGCGTCGACGACGCGCCGGAGCCCGTCGCGCCGTCGGATTTCCGGGACTCGTTGATGACCGCAGCGCTACGCCGCATCGTGGCCACGCTGCCCGAAAAGCCGCGCCTGGTCGTCACGCTGCGTTACCAGGAAGACCTCGACCCGAGCGAAATCGCCGAGTTGCTGGGTATGCCGCTCAACACGGTCAAAAGCCATCTGCGGCGTTCGCTCGTGATATTGAGGGAGAAAGTCACGCGATCTTTGGGAGAGATGAAAGTATGAATCGTTTTGACGAAGAATTGAAACTGGCGCTTCGCCGCGAGGAACCGTCGCCCGATTTCACCGATCGTGTGATGGCGCGCGTCGCCGAGTTACAGAAGCAGGAAAAGCCGGGGGAGGAAGCGGGCTGGCTGAGAAGACTCGCGGAGTTTTTTCAGCCGCCGCAGATGAAATGGGCGATGGCGGGCGCAATGGCCATTCTGTTGGTCATCGCCGGTTTCGGCGTCCATCATCGCCGCGAAAGTGAGCGAAAGCGGCTGGCCGAAATCGCCGAAGGCGAACGCGCGAAAGAACAGGTGATGCTGGCGATGCGCATCGTCAGCGCCAAACTCAACGTCGCTCAGAAGAAGGTTAATGAGGCCGCCGGTCACGAAGATAGAGGATCGAAGATAGAGGATCGAAGATAGAGGATCGAAGATTGCGACCCCCAACCCTCAATTCTCTGTCTTCATGATTGATTTCAATAGGAGGGAAACTTATGAAACTTACTATGCTCAGACTCATTTCAATCGCGCTGGTCGCGGCTGTTTGTGGCGCCGCGCCGGTTCACGCGCAGAACGCCCGATTGCAGATCGACCATCTTGACAAGCTCTTCCCGAAGGCCGTCGAGACGGTTGACGTCAGGATCGACGGCTCGCTGCTGCTAATGGCGTCCAAGTTTCTGAGGAGCGACAAGGCGGATGAGGCCGCGGTCAAAGAGATCGTCCAGGCGCTCAAGGGCGTTTACGTCAAGGGCGTAGAGTTTGACAAAGAGGGCGAGTACAGCGACGCCGACGTCGAATCGGTTCGCCAACAACTCTCCGCGCCCGGCTGGGAACGCATCGTCGGCGTGCGCAGCAAGCGCGACGGCCAGAACGTCGAGGTCTTCCTGATGATCAACAACGACGCCGTGATCGAAGGAATCGGCGTGTTGATCTCCGACCCGAAGCAGGTCATGGTCGTCAACGTCGTCGGCCCACTCGACCCCGAAAAGATCAACAACCTGCGCGGCCAGTTCGGAATCCCGAAAGATTTCGCGCTCGATTTCGGCGGGGCGAAGAGATCTCGCAAAGGAGCCAATTGAAGAAAGAGCGGGAGAGCGAGGGAGCGGGAGAGCGGGAGAGCGGGAAACTTTCCCCACGCTCTCCCGCTCTCCCGCTCCCTCGCTCTCCCGCTCTCAAAAAAAGAGGTAAAGTTATGACCCGATTATTACATCTAGTCCGAAAGACCTTCATATTCGCGATAATGATCGCGCTGCTAGTTTCGCCTTCGTTCCTCGCTCTGGCGAAAGGCAAAGGCTTCAAGGACGTGGTCAAACACATCGAGACCAATTACGGCGCTAAGAAGGTCCGCATTCCGTTTCTCGGGCTGGCCAACTTCGCCGTCAAACTGGTTCGCCCGGCGGGCGTGAAGGGGTTCAAACTGGCCGTCTTCGAGGATCAGAAGTTTTCCGCCCGCGAGGGCGCGGCCTCTTTCGACGCGGTGATGCGCGAGGCTTACAACAAAGACTGGCGGCCGATGGTCCAGGTCAGCTCGAAGCGCAACGGCGCGAGCCATACTTTCATCTACGTCAAAAGCTCGGGCAAGGACGTTCAGTTCGCGCTGGCCGTGTTGGAAGACCGTGAAGCCGTCGTGCTCGAAGTCAAATTCAACCCCGACGCGGCCGCCCGCTTCCTCGAAAACCCGAAGATAATGGGCATCTCGCTCGGCAAATCGATCCGCGGCAATAACGCCGCCGTAGCGTCGAATCGCCCTCCTCGCCCCGCGGCGCCCAAGCCCTCAGGCAACCCTTCGAGCGTTGATTCATCGCAGCCCGCGCCGTCTCAGGCGGCGGACGTCAAGACCGACGACGCGAATCCCGCGCCGCCGTTGCGCGCCGCATCCGATGGCGGAAACAAACTCTCTCTGACGACCGATGCGAAGGCCGAAGACTCTTCCGCCGCGCCCGCGATAACTGGAGTTAAACCGAATTTGCCGTGGCCTGGCGCCATTCGCATCGAGACGCGGCTGGTCAATTTGAACGTCAAAGCGATGGACAAGGAGGGGCTGCCGTTGACCGACCTGAAACTGGAAGATTTCGTAGTTAGCGAAGACGGCGTCAAACAGGATGTCTCGCATTTCAAACCGGTCAACGCTCCGGTCAACGTGATCATGCTTCTCGACCTGAGCGGGAGCACAAAACCGAAACGCAAAGCGATGGCCGACGCCGCCAGGAAATTCATTGACGCGCTCCCGGCGCAGGACAAGATCGCGTTAGTCGCCTTCACGCGCAGGTACCGGGCGCTGTCGGATTTCACAACGGACAAAGAAAGTCTCAAGAAAGTTGTCGAGGAGATTAAGGGCTTCGACGGCGGCACGGCTTTTTACGATTCGATGTGGCAGGCGCTCGATCAACTGGATCAAATTCCCGACGCGCGCAAAGCCATCGTCGTGCTGACGGACGGCGAAGACGAATCGCTGATTGGCGACAAAGAGACCACGCACACGTTCGATGAATTATTGGATCGCGCTTCCGAAGAGGATGTGACGATCTATCCCATCTATTTCAGCAGCCAGAACCATTACGACAAAGTCGGGCTGCTTTTCGGCGGCGGCGGCCTGATGAGCGGCAGTGAGAATCGCAAGATCGCGCGCAAACAGCTCGACTCGCTGGCCGAGCAGACCGGCGGCGAGGTCTTCAGCGCGCAGCGCGAAGATGAGCTTGATGGCGCGTATAAACGCGTCGCGGGCGAATTGCACACGCTCTACAGTCTGGCCTATTCGCCCGACAAGCCGAAACACAACGGCGAGTTCCGGAAGATCGGCGTAAAGCTCAGCCGCGAAGGCGCGGTGGCGAAAACGCGCCGTGGCTATTACGACAAATGATTGGGTCAGCGCCGCGAGCGGCGGCGAGAGTGTCTCGCGCGGCGTTTCGCTTACTGAAGCGCCGCTCGCTACCTCTCGCAGTACTGATCCGGGGGAGAGAAAAATGAATACAAAATCGGTCGCAACAGGCTGTTCGTCCGCGTTGCTGGCGCTCCTGCTTTTTTGCGGGCTGGCGGTGGCGCGCGCCCAGGAAGCGCGATTGCGTCTCGACCATCTGGACAGGCTCGCGGCCCGCGCGACCGAGAGCGTCGAGATAACAATGAACGACGTGCAGGTACAGTTCCTGAGAAAGCTCGTCTCTCTTAGCGAATCCGACCAATCGAAGCTCAAAGGATTGCTGTCGAAGCTGAAAGGCGTTTACGTCCGGGGTTATGAATTCGCGCGGGACGGCGAATACTCCGACGGCGACATCGAGGAGGTCCGCGCGCAATTGCGCTCGCCGGGCTGGGAACGGATTGTCGAAGTTCGTAACCGTAACGGCAGCGACGAGGTTTTCTTCATGCCGCGCAACGACGAGATCGCCGGATTCGCGGCCGTCTCAACCGGGCCGAGAAAGGTCTGCGTCATCAACATAGTCGGCCCGATGGACATGGATGAAATGGCCCTCTTGGACAGAGAGTTTCATCTCACGCGGTGCGGCGGATCGAGCGTCGGAGGACGGAGGAGATATACTCGGTGAGCGAATCTGTAGAAATAAAAAGAAGGTGTAGCGCATTGACGGCTGCGAATCTGATGATCGCCTTTATCCTGCTCGCGGCGTTTTGCGTCGCGACGGCGCGGGCTCAGGACGCGAGGCTGCAAATCGACCACCTCAACAAGCTCGCGGATAAGGCGGCGGAGGTCGTCGAGGTCACGCTCGACGAAAGGTCGCTGCGACTTGCGGCGAAGTTTCTTTCCGCCAATAATCCCGACGAGGCGAAGGTCAAAGAGATCGTCTCCGGTTTGAAGGGAGTTTACGTCCGGGTCTTCGAGTTCGAGAAGCCAGGGGCGTATTCATCGAACGACCTCGAAACGATCCGCTCACAACTGCGCCAGCCGGGATGGAGTAAGATTGTCGGCGTCACCAGCCATCGCGGCGGCTCGAACGTCGACGTTCACCTGAAGTATCAGGGAGATAATGTTATCGGGTTGGCCATCGTCTCCGCCGACCCGACGGAACTCACCATAGTCAATGTCATCGGCCAGATCGACCTGGAAAAAGTCCGCCAGCTCGAAGGCCAGTTCGGCATCCCGAAACTCGATTTGGGAGAAAGCGGCAAGGGCAAGCCGCGCGATAAATAATCGGCGCCGCGAGCGGTAGCGAGCGCGGCCTGATCAATAGATGTTCGCTACCGCTCGCGGGGCTGATTAAATATATGTCCGAATCGCTGATCTACGAACTCGCCGGGAAAATCTGGGACTACCATTACCTTAACCACACGCTCGAAAAGACTGACGTCATTCTCGCTCTGGGCAGCAACGATCTGCGCGTGGCCGAATACGCCGCCGAATTGTATTTACAGGGCTGGGCGCCGCTGCTCATGTTTTCGGGCAACGCCGGGGCGTTGACGCGGGAGCGTTTCAACAGGCCCGAGGCGGAGCTTTTCGCCGAGATCGCTTTGCGGAAAGGCGTGCCCGAGGGCGCGGTTCTGATCGAAGCGGAATCGACCAACACCGGCGAGAACGTGGTCTTCAGCCGCCGCCTTCTCGAATCGAAAGGGATTGATCCGGACAGTCTGATCCTCGTCCAAAAACCTTATATGGAGCGCCGCGCTTACGCCACGTTTAACCTGGTCATCAACATCATGGTCGGCGACCTGCAGCGGATCAGAATCTATCCCGGCCGCGGGTTTCAGATCGAACAGGAGATACCTGACGACGTCTGGCAGGCGTTCGGGAAGCTCATCGAGCTTGGATATGATAAACATCTGATTTAAAATTTGGATCGGCCTAAGCGCCTCTCGCTCAACACTTAACCTTTGACAGTGCGCCTCGCACTGCGCCAATACTACGCCAACCTGTGAAAACTGGCTATTTTTTGCCCTCAAGAAGCCTCTCGATCTCCTCGCTTACGCCCGCCTGCATGCCGGGCAAAATGTGCGCGTAGGCGCTCAAGGTGGTAGTGATCTTTGAGTGGCCCATTCGCTCTTGAACCGCCTTCGGATTCGTCCCGCCGTCGAGCAGCAGCGTCGCCATCGTGTGGCGCGACGCCTTCGGCGAGAGATGGCTGGGCAATCCCGCCGCCCTGAGAATCTTCTTGCAGTCGTTATAGAGCGCCCAGTGCGGGTATGGATCCCCGGTCGAGTCGGCGAAGATAAAACCGTGATCGGTCCAGAGCTTCCCCGCTTTTAACTTGGCTTCGAGTTGCGCCGTCCGCTGGCGTTTGACGACTTCAACCGTCGCCTCAGTCAGCGGCAATGTGCGCTTGCCCTCCCTCGTCTTCGGCCGCTTGAGATACCAGTCGTTGGCCTTCCGGAAGACGATGTTTCGACTGACGCGCAACGTCCTCGCCTGCGCGTCGAAGTCTTCCCAACGCAGGGCGAGCAGTTCCCCAGGACGGAAGCCCGCAAAAAATGCGAGCTTGAACAAGTTCTCGAAGCGATTTCCTTCCGCCGCCTTCAGGAACTTCGCCACCTGGTCGGCGCTCATCGCCCGGTGATCTTCCTCCCCCGGATCGTCGGCCAAGGACTTCGGCAGTTCGACGCCGGCCATCGGTGAGCCGACGAGCTTCTTCCGCTTCACCGCCAGTTTGAACACCATGCCGAGCACGACGTTTACGTAGCGAATGAAGGCGAAGCTCAGCCCTTCATCGTGCAGCTTGACGTAAAAGCGTTGGATTTCGTCGGCCGTGATCCGGGCGAGCATCTTGTTGCCGAAGGCCGGACGAATGCGCGTTTCGACGACTTCCTTGTATGTCTTCAAGGAAGACTCGGCGACGCTCAGCTTCTTCGCCTCCATCCACTCGTCGATCATGGCGCCGAAGGTGTCCGAGTTGGCCTTGATCGGCTCGCCGGCGAGATACCGGCGCTTGATCTCGTAGATGCGAGCGTCGGCCTGGCTCGCCTTGCCGTAAAAAATCTCGTAATGGTCATGGCGCTCGCCGGTCGAGTCGCGCCCCAGGTAGATGCGGAGTTCGTGTTTGTCTTTGCCGATGGTCTTGCGCGAGCCAGTGCGGCGCGCTTTCGGCTGCTTCTCTGCTTTGTTGTCGGGTTGGTCGGTCATTCGTCGTCGGCCTTTTCTGATTATTCTTTGAGTCTGGCGGCCACCTCTTCGTCGCTGATGTCGGTGACGACAATGTTCACATTGCAATAAGTCACATCACCTGGGCTTGGTACTGCCATGTAGGAGAAAGTTTTGCTTTCAACTTTGAACGCTCGATTTTTACCGCCATAAGTGTAGATAACGGCGTCGCCGACGTTTGGAATAAGCAACGTACCATCGCCCTCAACTTCAATCCGATCGTCTTGCACTTCATCGTCAGGACGTTTCGAGCCAGGCGATTTGTATTGAAAGCTAATCGTAGTTTTCATTTGAACCTCTCTTTGTTACGGTTGTTTTTCGGTGTAGTGCCTAAAAAGCCGGACGTCCGGCTTTTGATTATTGCCCTTTAAGTCCTTCACTATCAGCACTCGCCTCTATCGCTTCGTCTGCGTAGTGCCTAGAAAGGGTGACGTCACGCTTTCTAGGCACTACGCAGTAAATATCCCAGTAATCTTCTTTTCTGGTGATTCACTACCGCCTCTTGTACTTCGGCGTCTGTCAGTTTCGGCACACGCTGGGCGCATGCATCGATAATCTTCTCGTGATCTTCGCCCGTGAGGCGGTCACGCAACAGATTGAGACTCGATCCGACAACAGCCCAAAACCGCGAGCGTTCCCACGAATTACCGTAGTCACGGTCTTTGATCGTGGCGATTGACGCGATGATTTTCTGTCGCGGCTTGCCGTTCACGCGATAGCTCTCGACCAGCACGGCGGTATAAGAATAGCCCCAAGACCGCAGCTTCCGCTTTTTCCACCTGACGAACACTACTTCGCCCCTCTCTTCTTTACGGACTTCTTCGCCCCTCGCACCGGCCCCGACTTCGGAGGCTTCATGCTCAACGCCTCCGCCGGTATGCGCCAGATCGCCAGCCCCGGCAGTAATTCCTCACGGTACGCTCCCGGTACGAGATTGCGATTCAACCATCGGATAGCGGTCGTGTAGGTCACGTCCATCTTCTCTGCGAACTCTTTGACTGTCATATCTTTTTTCTCCATTCGTCATAATTTAATCCCCACAAACCATTTTGACAACGCCATAAATGTGTTGCACACCCAACGCCTATAATATACTGACCACAAAAAATAATGTCAAATAGTGCTTGTATTCTGTCAATACCCTAGTATATAATGTGTCTGCGATTGGGGATTATTAGAAAGGACGCGCTATGCAAATCAACATTGAGAAATTCAACGAAGTGGCGGAAGCGGCGAAGGCCAAAACGAGTGACAAGAGATGGCGCGCGGCCATCGAAAAAGCGCAGGCCGGCGTCGTTTCCGGCTGGTGGATCATCACCCCGCTGGCCCACTGCTACGCGATCACGACGGAGACAGGCCAGACCTATTTCGCAAACGGCGAGTGCCAATGCGAAGCCTACCGACGCAACCAACCCTGCAAACACAGATGCGCCGCTCGTTTGCTCGACCTGTACAGCGAGGCGATGGCCGCGCAGCCGGTCGCCTCCGTGACGACGAGCGCAGCGATTGCTTGCCCGCAGGCCGACGACTTCGGCGCCGACGTGGCCGCGTCCAGCCGCTCAATTTTAATCGCCGAGATCAAAAACATCTGGCCGCGTTTCGCGCCTGGCTTGCCGCTGGCCGACGAACTGATGGCCCGCTTCCGCGTCAACCAACTCTCGATGCTCGACGACGACATGCTGCGCCGGGTCCGCCTGGCCATCGCTGTGTAACCGACGAAAAGGAGACTTCCCAATGGCAAAGCTAAGACCAATCACGCGCAGAGAACTCCCGACCGGCCATATTGTCGTGATGATCGAAATCCGGGGCCGGATTTACGCCGCAACCTACGCACCGGGGTTCAACCCGACCGACAAAGAGGTCAGGGAATCCGTCGCCCGCCACGGCTATGGCAAAAACGCGGGGGTCAGAGGCTGGAGGCCCTACGATCAATCGAGGGGGTGTTATCTATGACCAACACATCCGAACAACTGCAATCAGTGAGCGCGCCGGCGGAAGGCCCGCGCTCGATCCGCGAGATCATCGCCGAATTGTCCAAGCCCGTCGCCACGCGCCATCTGAAGACGCGCAAGCAGGGCGGCCACGACCTAACCTATATCGAATGGCATACGGCCGTGAAGTATCTCGACCTGTTCGCGGCTGGCTGGTCCTACCACGTCAAAAGCGTGGCGCTCGTCGGCTCGCTCGTCACCGTGATCGCCTCCATCTCGATCCCCTGCTCTGAGGGAGTCGTCACGCGCGAGGCGACGGGATGCGAAGAGTCGGACGCCAAAGGCTACGGCGACGCCGTGAGCAATGCCGAAGCGATGGCGCTGAAGAGGGCGGCGGCCAAGTACGGACTCGGACTCTATCTGTACCAAAAGTAACCGACGGGAGATTCACCGATGACCGTTTATCTTTTACATCTTCATCGAAAGCTCGCCCATAGCCAGCATTACATCGGATTCACAACAAATCTGGATAAGCGGTTGACTGATCACTTATGCGGGATGGGCGCTAGGTTCATGGAGGTCTGCTTCGAGCGCGGCATCGAGTGGAAGCTCGCTCGCACCTGGCAAGGTGATCGCGCATTCGAGCGTTGGTTGAAGCGCAAGCATGGCGCCGCGCGATTCTGCCCCGTCTGCGCCGGCAAGAAGGCCCTCAATCGGGCGAAGGAGCCGAAGCAATGAGTAACCTGCAACCCCCCAACAATAATGACAAAAATAACAAGGCGCGCGCGCGGAATAACGTCACGTTAGTCTGCGACCGGTGCGGCGCGGAGAACTGGAATCTGGCGAGCGAAGGTAAGAACCACGACCAGCCGGCCAATGAGGTGAAGGGCTACGGCGCCTGTGATGGCGTCTGGCGCTTCCCTGGCGTTGTGATTCAGTTCCCGAACCGAAAGGACAGTACCCGATGACCGAGGAAGAGAGACGAGTCACTATCATTTTGCTGAACTACGCGCGCGGCAAATACAGCCTGGCGCACATCAAGGGCGTTCTGGCGCGCGGCCTGAAACACCTGGAGACGACGCGCTTCGCCGTCGATCCCGACTTCATCGCCAACCTGGCCGCGATCGAGCGCGCCATCAAGATCATCGAAGAAAAGCAAAAGGAGACGAGCCAGTGAACAGATCAACGCATCTCGCAATCGAAATCTTTGAGCTGCTGCTGAGCAGAACCGAACGAGACAAGAAACACGCCGCGAATCTTGCCGACCGGCTCACTATGAATGAGCTGGCCGGCCTGAAACGCACAGCCGATGAGCTAGCCATCCTGGCTGAAAAGGCTTACTTCTCGAAAGGACGCGAGCGCCGGCCGTGGAAGCTGTAAATGCGAAGGGCGCCGTGTGGCGCTCGAAACATCAACCACTTACGAAAGGAAATCAATGGAGGAACTCACACCAGAAGAACTCAGACGTCAAATTGAGGAGGTGGACGCCAAATTAAGGGCCACTCCAAAAAGCGAGCACTTCCAGAGAATGATCGACGCCATTGTAGACATAGTTATGCATCCGGATTACGACGAGGAGGATAGAGCATGGCTTGTCCAAAGGTTCGGCGTCGATCTCGATGTGTCGTACATCCATGACAAGTACGGCTACCCTACGGATTTGAGCGAATGGCCGAAAGAACTGTAACCCTGGCCGAGATGCGGGAGCGCCGGCCGTGGAAGCTATGAACGAGTTTGCGCCGGCGCTGCGGAGGGCGCCGGCGTACCGGGGGCGCGGCAAGGGGGAGCCGCGCTCCCACCCCTAACCCCCCAACACAAAAGACAAAGGAGAATCCGATGACACAGCAGGTGGTACAAAATCAAAACGAACTGACGACTGAGATCGCCGAGCGCCTCGCCGCGCCGATTGTCGAACTCGTTCGATGGGCGCCCGACGACCAGGCGGCCAAAGGCATCATCCTTTTGATCCGGGCCGTGGCCCGCGAGGACAACGCGGAAGTGCGCAAGTTGTTTGCGAATGACGTCGCAGAGCGTATTTTTGCGGAGACGTTTTCGGCGCGGGACGCGGCGATGGCCTTCGCCGCATGACGCAGTGGGCTTGCCAAAGCGCGCAAACGCTTCAGCAAGCCCGACATCAGTTAACACGCCGAAGCGAGTAAACCAATGCTGCAAAGCCATTTTACCCGCTTCGGCTTTTCCTGTGAAAGGAGAACCGATGCTAGCCCATCACCAATACCAAGCGGCCCGGAGCCGCCTCAATTCCGCGCTCGATAACGCCTACGAGCGCCTGGCCGAAACCAACGACTACAAGCGGAACGAAAACAACCTGAAGCTCATTCAAATTTGCGTCGTGACCGTGTCGGCCGTGGCGACCGGATTCGTCAACGCCTTCGCCCACGTCAAACGCCTCGGCCTGGTCCTGGCTTCCCTGCTCGCGCTGCTGGTCACGGCGTTCGTCGAGAAATTCTTTTTCACTCTGCGCCACGGCCTGACGACGACCTACAAGAGCGGCAAGCAGCGCCTCTACGCCCAATTCTGGTACCGAGTCATTCAGGCGACGATGGCGCTCAATGTGACGCTGCTCGGACTATGGATCGTCGGCGTCGATCCGCCGGCGTGGCTACTGCTCTATAACCACTACTCCATCGGCATCCACTTCACGGCGGCGCTCATCGGCGTGTCGGCCGTGAGGGACTCCGACGCGGTGGTTGAGAACCGGATGCTGGAACTCAAGGCCGAAACGGCGCGACAGGATTTAATCACCGCCCGCAAGACGACGGCCATCGGCTCGCCATTGGTCCTGATCTTCGCCAAGCTGCGGGGCTTCTTCGATTCCATCTCTTTGGCGTTTCGACTGCTCTTCCGTGGCGGCGGATTCGCGCGGTCTTACGTCGAGCAGATCGACGTGATTGCGAAGACTCAGTACGGCCACCTTGACCACATCACGCAGCCGCACGGAAAGCCGTTTCCGGCGCCGGTTCAGACGCTCCCAAAACCGCCGGCGCAACGGCCTTGAACGCCCCGCCGGTTGCGCCAGCGGGTACCGGTACCAGCAAGCCCGCAAAGGTCGTAAAACAAAGGGGTAATACGGCGTCAAAAGCGGCGCCGAAACTAAGGACGAAACCGAGCGCCAGACCGCCGACCGTGAGCGGTTATTCCTGGCGCAAAGACGGCGCCGGATGGCAGTTGCGCAAGTCAATTTATGAGCCAACTGGTACCGGTACTCAAAAGCGCCGGAGACCGTACGTCGCGCATCTCTCAAAGTCGGCATTCGGAGAACTGAAGCGCCGGCATAAAGGCGCGGCGCTTGAACGCGCGATCGCCGAGTGGATCGCCGATCACGACAACTAACAATCATTCAAAAGGAGACGAACTATGTTTGATGGATGCGTGCCCGTAGATCTTAAACGGCTGAAGAAGATTTATCTCCGACTCTGGCGATTGTCTCTCGATCAAATGCACCTGGCTGCCGATATGCGCGACGCTAGATTGCCGTCCGAATTTTGTAAGAGAGCCGAATCTCTCGAATATGAGTCGAGTGAAATCCTACACCTGTTTGATGGCGTCCTGACTAAAGAAGAGCAAGAGAAACTGCGAAATTGGGAGCTAAAGCGCAAGTGCAAGTAGTTGCAATTGGCGTAGGGTTGGTGAGATTGCAGGTCGTTGCACTGCCACAAACATGAAAGCCGGGCGAGCTTGCGAGGTCAATAACCGGGGCTCCGTTTCCTCGGCCCGTCGACGGCCTATGCGGTTATAAGCGAGATATCCGGCCGCCAGTTGCGCGCATTATGCATTCAACAATTCTGCGCGCAACGTTCTCAAAGCGTGGGCTTTTAGGGCCATAACCATGACGCCGGGTCAATCGCCCGGCTATTGCTTTTCGAGCGGTCGACCGATACCACACCAGGCATCGCTCGCAAACGTCTGCGCAACTCTGCCTGTGCGCTTATTTGACAGAGAAACAGGGAGTGACATAAAGTGTCGCATCATATAAGATGTGACAAGTTGTGACAAAATAGCCGTAAATTGCTGTAGGAAAGGACATTAGCCATGACATCATCAGCAACGTCATCACACAAAGACAGCAAAACTCATCCAAAGATGGCTTATGCATATGAATGGCCTCATTGGCATGAACGAGGCGGCCAAAGGCTATCAAGCTCACAACACGTTCTAGTTCATAGTTCGAATCAATTGGCGGCGTAAATGGACTATAGAAATCCAACTCTGATGGAGATTGTTGCTGACCTGTACTTGGAACCAGGCTCGCTTCCAGAAAAGAGTTTAATGGCAATTGCCCGCGAATTGGCAGAACACGATTTGGATGATCTGGAGTTCGCGCAGGGGGTCGTCGTCGAGAGCCAAGATCAAGCGCTGGTACCGAAAATTGTGCCAAGGATTCGCTGTTGGGACAGTGAACGAATCAGGCTAGTCCAGCTTTCTCCAGATGCAGTGTCTGTGAACTTAATTGGTGAATATCCGGGATGGGAGAAGTTCAGAGAACACATTCGAATATCTCGCGCATCTATAGAAAGCGCGCTGAAGCGAGACCTTCAGCTCATCCGTGTTGAGCTTCAAACGATAGATAAATGGAAAGTTGACTCTGCGGGTTTTACTATTGGCCAGCATTTAAATTGCGGCGGTACCTTTATTCCCCAATGGTACTCTTCGGTTAGCGTGTCTAGTGACATCAATTTAGGGCAAGGTTTTCATAATAAAGATGGCTTTAATAAAAAGGTCAATGTTCAGGTTCGTACTTCAGAAGCTGATGCCCAATTCCAAATCGTAATAGTTTTAGGAGTGTCCGCTCAGGAAAGAGATTTTAACACGATGATGGAACAACTCCACAGCGAATCTGTGCAATTCTTTGAAGAGATCATTACTGACAGAGTCCGAGACAAAATCATGGGAGGACAGAAATGACTGTAGCCCTGATAGAACCTAACACTTGGTTCAAGTCAACTAACTGGAGCCTGCCAACTCGCAAAAACTCTACGTTTGTTGCCAAGACCCGCGTGATTGCAATAGAGGACGTCTCAACTGACTCAACTGCCGAATTGTGCCGCTTTCTCCAGCCTGAAGTGCCGGTCGAGCCTACGACTGCTGAGCAAGTAATGTTCGCAGCGCCATCAGGGCTTGCGGTCAATTCTATATTGGCGCCCCAGCCCAATATATCCATCATCCTGAAAGCTTCCTCTAAAGAGAGTGCGGCAGATAGACCGCTGACTGCCGCTCCAGATATTGTGGAAGCATTCTTTCAGCGTGCAGAAAGCCGACTTTCGGCTGAAACAGAAATTACTGCTCAATATGCGTTGAAGCTCCTTCGACGAATAAGGGTGTTGGTCGCAAAGATTGACCCAGACAACATAAATGGACGGATGTTCGCATTGGTGGACTCGGAGGACGGGTCTACAACGATCGAATGGGTCCGCAATCGAAGTCGGCTGGGATTCGCAATAGACCGGGAAAACGAATCTTCTTGGTTCGTTGTGTTACCTAATGGAGAAAGTAAGTCAGGCTATCTTTACGGCAGCGATGGCTTGAGATCTCTTCGCGAACTGCTTGAGGAATTTGTTTTCTCAGAATAATGACCATTGTGACCACACGAAGCGGATGAACACCCCCTTTCCTGAAAGATGCCTTCGGGGCCTGAGAGACAATGAGTTCATACACCGTGATGAGAATGGGAAAGTTTTATTTATCACGGAATTAGCATTCAGACCTCCCACTAAAAAGAGCAACCTAGAAAACCGCGTTAACAGGCGTCACAAATCGAACCACTATGAGTTATCGATCAATTGGGAAGACCATGCCACTGAGTCTTTCCAATTGCTGCGTGAAAACGGCGATAACGCAAACTGTGGGATTGTGAGTATACGCCTCGCGGATCTCAAAACAGCGAAGAGAGTCAATCCATTGGCTGCCACATACTTCGACTGGGAGCGAGATCAGATTAAGGGCAATCCATTCCACGGAAACTTGCTTTTTTCTGGAGAACTACCTCCGCCATTGATTCGAATGCTTGCCGCAGTCATTGCAACTCACGTACAAGACAAACTGGTTTTTATCGAACCAGAAAATTACGATTCCGAACTCGCCGCCCGAGCTACTCGGACCGAAGCTGCCAACAAATCAGGATATCTGGGCTTTTTGCGTCGCATCCTTGCCAGCGCGCTCGATTGGTTCAGATTATAGAATGAACTCTATACGCTAGGACAAATAACCGGAAGTTCGTCAACTGGCGAAAGGTAATCGCGCTCCGGCATTTGCGCACAGTCGACCTACAACGCGTTTTTCTCGACGGGGTACCTTTAGTATTCGCCGCGCCCAAATCACGCAGGGAAGGCGGCAAAGCGCGCGTGTGCGGCTCATCGCTCGCGCAGCTCTTGAGAAGGTGATTGCGCAATGGATCGCCGAGCGCGACCGGTGAGCGTTGAACACGGATCATTGCGCGGGTTAGAATCCAGCGCCATCTGCACAATTCATGTAAGGTTTCAGAACGTGACACAGATTTGCTATGCCCATTGAGGAAATACTAAAAATATCGCAGGGACTGCTTACGCCTATTATTGGTCTTGTCGCTACTTACATCGCTTGGCAGCAGTGGAAAACAAATCGAAATAAACTGAATCTCGACAGGTATGAAAGAAGGCTGCAAGTATACAAAGAGGTCGTTAGATTCATCAGCATTGGCAGGCGCGACGCAAACTATAACGACGATGAATTGCTCACTTTTAGGCTAAAAGTTTCAGAAGCCGATTTTTTATTTGGAGAAGAAGTTTCAAAGTACATAGATGAACTCCATCAGAGAGCCGTCAATCTTTATCGTTGGAATAAAGAATACCGAGATGATTCGCGGCCGAAGCCCGAAGGTTATAATCATAAGGAGGTTGTTGATGAGATGCACAAAGAATTACTTTGGGTCTCGTCTCAGCTTGAGCCAGCACGAAATCTTTTCAAGAAGTATTTGAATATCAGCCAATGAAACCTAATTGCAGGTCGTGCAGAACAAGTCGCGCGCAATCGCCCTGGTCGCGCGGGTGCGGTAGGTGGCGACGATGATGGCGAGCAGGAGCAACCCGCCGATGCAAAGCGCGATCACGACGGCGAGCGCGAGCAGGCCGGCGATCAGCGCGAGCCAACCCCAGTGCGGAACACCTTGCGCTCCGCCAACACGAATCACCTTCGCAAAGCTCATCGTCAACTCGCCGCGGCCGTCACGCCGCGAATGAAAAAGATCAGGCCCTTTTCCAACGTATACACTTTCGGGTCGAGCACGGCCTTCACCTTGATGTCGTATCTGTACGGGATGCCGACTCTCGCCGACGCGGTGTCCGCTGCGGCCAGCTCGAAATACATGGCCAAGTCGCCGCCCGCCGGGTCGTAGTCTGTTATCTGGCCGTCGGCGGAGACTGTGGTCGTGATCGTCTTTTGAAATAGCTTGTCCGAGTCGGGCGCGCTCTCTCGCAGCTTCACGGTCAGCCATGCTTTTTCGATCTGTGTGTTCCCGGTCAGGCCCGTGAACGTGCGAGTGATCCGGGGCGTGTCTTTGATCGTCACGTCGCGGATTTCTACTCCGGTTTTGGTTAGCATCAAAATCCTCCGTTCGCGGCCCTTAGTGGCCAGTCTCGCGGTCAACGCGGTCCAGGTGAAAATCGATCTCGCGAACGATAGTTCGCAGGGCTTCTTTGTCCTGCACGTTTTTGGTCAGGATCAGCAGGACGACGTTGATGAACTCGAAAAATTGCTCGACCGAGATCATCTGCTCCAACTGCGCGACGCGCTTGTGCTCGCGCTCCTTCATCCGGCCCGCCCGCTCGACCACGTCGTAAACTTCGCGCCAGCGCAAACTGTCCGCGCGCCCGCGCTTGATGAGGCCGTGCAGCGCGTTGAGGCTGGCGCGAATGCTGGCCTGATTCTCGGCGGGGATCGCGGCTTCCAGTTCTCGGAAGGCTTCCTGAGTTTTGCTCCACAGCAGCTCACTCTCGCCCTCTTCCAGCAGTTCGTAGAGGCGCGCGGTGAGTAAGGCGATTGAGTGGCGGTACTGCGTCAACTCCGGATCATCCATCGCGTCCTTGAATTTGGTTACCAGGCGCGAGGGCAAGAATTTCGAGTAGCGCCCATGCTTGTAGCGTCCGGCCGCCGGCCCCGAGGGAGTCGCCCCGCCATGGCTGCGACACTTCGTCTTGCCTCTCATGGCGAAGCCGTTGCACGTGTTGTCCTTCGCGTTGCATAGCAGCCGGCCGTCGCGGTATCGCCACTCGTAGTCTAGTTGCTCTCGCTGACTCATATCGTTCGCCTCATGGGTATCCTTCGCCTCATGGGTATGCCGCAGTTTGGCGCGTCAAATCTGGAGCAATCTCGGCCAACTCTTCGCGGGTCAAGGTCAGGACGCCTGACAGGTAGGCCACGACTTCGTATCGCGGCAAGCCTTTGGTTGTCCAGTATTGATCGTCGTCCGGGTCGAGTTTGGGGAGCGCGTCAAGGACGGCGGCGCGCCTCTCTTCCGGCGGCTGTTGTTTGATTACGCCCTCGGGGCGCGGAAGCGGGCGGCCGCTTTTGTGGTTGGCGCGATAATCGGCCAGCAGCAGACCCGCGACCGGGTTTTCCGCAAGCCACGCGTCGAGCATCTGCGCGGCGCAGATCTCGGTGAATCGATCTTGCGCCGGCGAGCGCGTAAGCTGCCACTCGGCGAACGCCTGGTCGAAGCGCCTCATGCTCGCTCGCGCCGCCTCTCGGTCGGGCAATAAATCAAGCGGACATTCCAGGCCGGCGAACGCCCCGCCAATTTCCTCTCGGAAGAACTGCCAGTGCCGGCGCAATAAGGCGAGACGCAGGTCTTCCGGCAGGCAGGCGTGAAGGTCTTCGAGCGTTTTCTCGAAGTCCATGCTCGCGCGCTCGAACATCGATCTTAGTGTTTGCCTTCCGGCGAATCGCATGGCGCTCCTTCCTACTTCTTCTGGCGAGCGATTAAAGCGTCGCGCAGCGCGGCGAATGGCCGGTCGGCCGCCGCGCGCTTTTTGGCCATGTAGCCGGCGTGGTTGAGCCCCGGCTGCGGCGACGGAGTGGGCGGCTTATGGGTCGGCACATTCGCCTCGAACTTTGCGGCGTTCTCTTTGCTGAACGCGTCGAACAATCCCACTCGGTCGAAGTGGCCGGGAGCGTAGACTTGAACCTTCGAGCGCGTTTCGTCGTTCAGGCCGAGCCGTGGGAAGTCCTTCGGTTTGAACCCGGCCGCCAGCGCCATCGCCCGCGACTTCGCCACGCCGTGCGTGAGCATGAACTGCCCTTGCGCGGTGATGTTGCCTTCCTTCCACGGATTTTCGGCGGGGATGGCCTCGTCCTTCTTTTCCGGGAACCAGTGGGGCTTCGACTGCGCCATGCCCTTCAGCCAGTCGTGCGGCGACTGTCCCGTCTCGCGGTGAGTGACCTGGCCGGAGTCGTCGGCCACGAATTTATCGTCGTATCGCGCCACGTCGTCTGCTACGCCCTCGGCCATTCCCTCGCTGAGGGCGGCTGACCGGAGGCTTTCTTGAATCAACGCGGTTTGGATGATTGTGCTCATAAGTTCGCTTGCTCCCTTTTCAATCTTAGGATCTCGTCGCCGACGAGGCTTTTTGTCATGATGGCGTTGCTGCGCCGGCCTTCGAGGCTTTTTACTTTTTTCTCGATCTCCGTCCGCGCGGCAACGCTGTCCTCTTCGATCAGTTCGGCTTTGACGGCAGCGATCTCGTCGGGCAAGGTCTGTTCGAGCCGCGCCGCCTCATCTAGTTCGCGCTGCGCGGCGGCGATCTTCAGGCTCAGGATTTTGCGAGGCAGGGCCTGCCTTTCGAGCTTCAGGCGCTCGACTTCCGCGCGCCACTTCTCGATGGCGGAGGCGATCACCATGCGGGTTTCCTCGTCGAGGTCTGGGTAGTTGTCGGCGCGCGTCTTGGTGATCTCGCGGTGGAGGCCGATCTGCGCGTCGCGGAGCAGGCCCGACAAATCCTCAAACCTCTGTTCGAGCGCGAGGATCTGCTCCGGGCCTTCGTCTGGCGGCGCCGGCGGGGCGGCGGGTTGTGTGACTTCGGTTTTTGCTCGTGCCATTGTTCTCCTTTTCAACTCGCCTCGAAGGTGACGACCGTGTTGTTGGCCATCGCCTCTTCCAAGACGCCAATCATGTAGCGGTAGTCAAGCACCGCCGAGTTGAGCGCGAAGTATCCGCGCGCCTTCTGAGTAGCCTGCTCTTCCTTGGTGATTTCGGCGAGCAATTTTTCCAGGTAGGCGGTTGCGGTCTTTAAGAGCTTTAGCCGCTCCTCTTTGTTCGGCGCGGCCTCCGACGCGTTGATGACTTGATCGACGGCCGAAGTGAAGGCGCTCCACTTCGTCGGCGCCGGCAGGCTTCCCGTGACGATTGTGCCGACTGCGGTGGTGACGTTCGTGCGCGCGGTGGCGTGCGTGATCGTGCCGTGCGCCGCCTGTCGAACGGCGGTGATGAGCGTCGGCCCGACACTGGAATCGTAATTCCGCACTTTGGTCGGGACTGGGCTGTTCGCTGCGAGCGTTGGTGTAGCCATAAAATTTTTTGCTCCTTTCTACGGTTTGAGGTTAAGGGTTGCGGGCGGTCAGACCTCCACTCCTGTCGGCCGCTGCCCGGCGTGCAGCTTCAGCTCCGCGGTCAGAGCCATATGTCGCTCCTTCGCCGCCCGGCCCTGCTCGGCGAGTTGGGCGCGGCGGCCGGTGAGCGCGTCGTGGCGGTCGCTGGCGGCTTTGAGCGCGCGGGTTGACTCTTCAATCTCAATGACGAGCTTCGCGCCTTCGGTCTGATAGTTGGCGATCTGCTCTTCGATGTGTGCGATTTCGAGAATCATCGCTTCCCTCTTCGCGCTCCATAGACTGTAGTTCATGATCGTTCTCCTTCCTGCTAAAAATGGGGGCCGGGCCGCTCGGACGCTCGCCAGCCCCCCTTTGGCTGTGTGCCGACCTACCTCTCCTCAACGGCCCCACAGCCAAAACTTCGGCGCCAATGAAATAACAATTCCGACATTTTGCCAACTTGAACTTTTGCACTTTTAGACTTTTAAAAGTGGTGCGGAACACCTTGCGCTCCGCCAATATGACCGCCCTTAGAATGGCGGCGTCCAGCCCGGCGGCGTTGACTGTTGCGGGATGCGAAGCCGTCGCCCGTCGTAAAAATCTATCTCGACGACCGGCGGATCGAAGAGCGCGCAATCGTGCATCTCGATGTTCTCGTCAGCCAGTAGGTCGAGTAGTGCGACCTTGCGCTTTTTGAGCGCGGCTAACAGTTCGTCGGTCAACAGATCGTCCGGACCGTCGACGTCGAGCCGATCACCATCCGCCGCCAGAATTACCCCAAGGTCCGTCAGTTCGTGGATCAGAGCATAAGTAGCTGTCATAGTGACACTCGCTTTCTACCCGGAGCGCCGGGTTGCGAGCCATTGCCGTTCGCGGTGTGTGCAAAATCAGAACCCTTAGACAGTTGGACAGTTTGGACACTTGTCGCCTCATTAGTTAGCGGCGCCTCACTAATCGAAAGTGAACTGTCTAAACTGTCCAACTGTCTAAGGGGGTCGATTTTCACTTCTCGCGCCTGCCAAATCGCGGGGTTAATTTCGTAAACCCTTGAATCACGGCGCTTTGACTCAAGCGCGCGAATATACCCGTGCGCCTCCAAGAGATTCAGCGCGGGGTCAAGGTCGGTAACCTTCGGGAATTTTGTCGGGTTCGCTTTGTGCGCCTCGCGCCTAGTGAATCGAGGATCCGCCGCGCTCTTCCCGACTTCGATCCAGCGCAACAACTTGCGCGCGTCCTGAATCTCGGGGTCGGCGCCCATTTCGACGTAAGCCGCCTGAGCGTGCTGAATCAGATAACGACCGATCTTGATCGCGTCTTTGATCGCCTTCGCTGGAATTTCGGAAATCGCGTGCGGGGCGTCGTGTTCCGAATAGTGAAGAATTGCGGCAAGCCTCACCACTGCGCCGGCGAGTTTATTTGCCCAGTCTGCGATGGGGCGCAGCGCGCCGCCCTCGGCCAACTGCGGCTCCAACTCGTCCATGAATGCGGTCAGATAGTCGCGCGCGTCGGCTGAGAGATCGACGACCTTCGGCGCCGAATTGCCTTCCTTGTCCTTCTCCTTTTCGAGAGCGGCGAGCTTTTTCACGTGCTGTGAGTACTGATTCACCGCCTCTGGGTTCAATGCCTCAGGCGTGGAATTACGCCGGCCAACAAGGCTTTTGGGCAACGTGTAGAGAAGTCGAGCGGTCAACCCCCGCGCGCGAAATTCTGGGTTTGCGGCGATGCCGCGCAGCACGTCGGGCTGAACCGTCATGGCGATTGTGAGCGTGGCTCTCCCCACAACTTCGGAGCGGCCGCGACGATCAACGCGCACCTTGCTGCCGGCGTGGGCTTTGAGCACGATCTCGAAATTTGGACCGTTGCCGTAACGGCCGTTGAGCAGGTTGAACAGCTCCCCTTCGTCGCTTGAGATAAATAGGCGGCCGTCCTGGTCCGCCAAGTTTGAAGCGATTGCTTCTGGCGTAATGTCGCCGCCGGCGAGCAACTTCGGCGTCGCCGGAATTTTTGCCTCCTGCAATTCGGCGGAGGTTTTTTTGGCGGACTCGATCAGCTTCTCGCGCTCAGCGGCGTTGTCCTCCTTGCCGGCGGCCTTCTTCAAGTGTTCGAGCCGCGCGACCAGAATATCGTGCTTGACTCTTGCGGCGTCGATCACTAGCTGAGCGTCGCGAACAAGTTGCCCTTCGACTTCTTCGAGCGGCGCTTTCGTGGCGTCGTGTACGGCCGTTTTCCGCTCGCCCACGTCGAGCGCGTTGACGTTGTAGATATTCGTCGGCTCGTGCCAGTCCTCGCGGACTCGAACGATCACTTTGCCGGCGATAGCCGCCGAGCAATTGGCGAGGCCAAGCATGGCGGGCAGGTCTACCGGCGTCTGCGTCGCCGTAGCTAGCCCCTTCGCGTAGGAGCGCAGGAAGTCGGGCAAAGCGTCGAGCGGAAAATCCGGCAGATCGTAGCGGTCAAACTCAGAAATCGACTCCCATGACGGTGTGACAGTTGAGACACTTGAAAGAATTCCGGCCAGGAATTCTGGTCCGCATCGCGCGAGCAAGTCATCGACGCCGTTGACGCCGTCGATCCCGGTCGGCAAATCCACCCAGGACGGAGCCGCGCCCCTGCGCTGAGCCTCGCGCGCCAGTTCGCGCCGCGCCGCCGCCACGTCTTCGTTGGTCAGAACGTTCACGTCGAAGACGATCAGCGCCTGGCGGCCCTGCCACTCGATCCGCCCCCAGTCGGGAATCGGCCCCGTGACGGCCTGCTTTTTACCGTTGCCGTTCGTCGTGTAGCCGACTTTTCCGCGCCAACCGAAGACGCCAGCCAGTCCGATCACGAGCCGCTTCTCGCCGCGCTCGCAGTAGAAGCGCCAAAGCGCGAGCGCCTTCTTTTCGCCTTCAGTAAAAGTCACGGGAATAGTCGAATCGGTCAGCCACTCCGGCGGCGTGCCCGGCGGCAAGTAGAAGAGATTTCCCTTGCCCGGCGGCGACAGGTATTTGTTTTTCTCTTTGATTGAACCGTCCGGCCGACTCTCCAAGTCTGGATTGTCGCGGCGGAGACGGTACTCGCGCGCGTGAGCCTCGCCTGGCCACAAGTAATGGAAAACCAGCCCTGCGTAGTCTTTCGACGCCGTTGGCTTTTGACCAACGATCTCAGCGCCGTCAACCGTGTCAACGCGTCGAATTCTTGCGGCGTCGACGATCTCGCGAGTCAGGTAGGACTTTTCGAGAGCCGCGTAATCAGCCTCTGTCAGCGTACTACTAAATTTCGGCGTAGAATCCGGCTGGAAATTTTTGGTGTAATCGGTTATCGTCTGCATGGTTTTTTGGAACCTCGACGTTACCTGAGCTATCACTTCAAGGTGACGTCATTTGTGCCAAGCCAGTTGTCCCGACCGGCGCAGCACGAGTTGAAAGCTAAAAGCGCCAGATCAGGAAGCCGTCGCCGAATCGTCAGCCTGATCTGGCGTTTTGGTTTTTTGGGGGGCCTCGCCACGATATTCGTCCCCCGCCTCGCGAGAGATCAGCCAAGCGCCACACTTCTTCAAAGCACGAAGTTTTCCGCGGTAGATTTCCTCGCGAACGTGGCGCTCGCTCTTGCCGATCAAGCGCGCGAATTCGACGGCGTTGTAGGCAAGCCTCTCGTCTTCGGCTTTCTTTCTCTTTTTGGATTTCTTTTTGAGCAAGACAAATTTCTCCTTTCTGATTTTGAAAGGAGTTGCTGAACCTTGTTCGTCCTGGTCTCGTAGGAGGTCAAGTCGGCGCGGGGGGGCGCTGATGATGGTCTGATCGACGCGATTAAATAAAAACTCGGAGGAAAAGGCAAGACCCTTGTGCGAAGCGCCCCCCGCTTCGCCAATGCTACGCAAACATTGCTTTCGGCGTCTTCCGGCGTCTTCCGGCGTGTGCCGGTTAAATGACTGGCTTGGGCCGGTTAAATGGCCGGCTTGAGGCGAGATTTGTGGCCTTCCGTTCCGGCAGCTTCCGGCGTCTTCCGACATCGTTTCAAACACCTGATTTAGCAGATGTCAGATGTCAGATGTCAGATGTCAGATGCCAGATGTCAGATGCCAGATTCAAGGTTCAAGGTTCCAGGAGTTAGGAGTTGGGTGTTAGGTGTCAGAAATCCGCGAAATCACTCTCTTACTGACATCTGACATCTGACATCTGCTATCTGACATCTGAATCTGACATCTGACATCTGACATCTGCTATCTGACACCTGTTGCTAACGCGTAAATGGGCAGGCTATCATAGCCGTTCGCCCGCGACCCGGTTTCACGTCCTCGCGCCGGGGCGGCGGCATGGGTCTCAATGTGACGCTGCTATCACTTTCCTGTTTCATAATTGTGGCTTGCGTTCCACGCTCCCCCATCCACACTATTTGTCTGAGATGGCTTGCCTTATGAAGTTTGGATGTCTTGTGCATCGACGTTCTAGCGGGTAAAATCGCTAAATAATCAATGAGCGCGATTCTTCTGGAAATGAGCCTTCAGGCGGAAGAGAAATTTTTTTACGCAAAGCCAAGCGCATATTTGGAAGAGCGAGTTGCCGCGCTCCAGTTGGGCCTTTGTGTACCTTTGTGAAGGCGCGATGAGCGCCCGGCTAGACCGTTCTTTTTATTTTCATTATTTTCATTATGGACAATCAACTGAAATCACAGATCAACATTGAAGACGAGATGAAGCGTAGCTATCTCGACTACGCCATGTCGGTGATCATCGGCCGCGCGCTGCCCGACGTTCGCGACGGCTTGAAGCCAGTACACCGCCGGATTCTTTACTCGATGAACGAGAAGGGGCTGCTGCCCGGCAAGCCGTATAAGAAATCGGCCAACGTCGTCGGCGACGTGCTCGGCGCCTATCACCCTCACGGCGACACCGCCGTTTACGATTCGATGGTGCGAATGGCGCAGGATTTTTCAATGCGCTACCCGCTGATCGACGGGCAGGGCAATTGGGGCTGTTTTACCGGCGATACCAAGATCAAGCTGCTCGATGGCACGGAGCGAACTTTTGCTGAGCTGGCGCAATTGCCGCCGGACGAGATTTTCTTTGTTTACTCGGTTGACGTCAGCGGGCACATTGTTGTTGGTGAGGGTTGTTATTCGCGCATTACCCGGCGCAACGCTGAGCTGGTCGAACTGACTTTCGATGACGGCGCCATCGTGCGTTGCACGCCTGATCACAAATTCATGCTGCGTGACGGCGCGTGGAAACAAGCGCAAGAGTTGATGATTGATGACAGTTTGATGGCCGGGTATTTCGACACTGCTCAGGTCAATGAAGAGACAAATAATTATCTGCGCGTGCTTCAACCGAAAACAGGCGAATATGAATTCGCGCATCATTTGGCGGATGAATTTAATGAGCGGGGCGGTCAAGCGCCGAAAATGAACGGCCCATACGTACGCCATCATATCAACTTCAACCGCTTCGACAATCGCCCGACTAACATCCAACGAATGGGGTGGCTAGAACATTTGCATCTGCATGCCGAAAGAATACGTGATCTTTGGCGGCGTGAAGATTTTCGCGAAGCGCAGAGGAATGGCGCGCGGAAATATTATGCTGAACACCCGGAAGCAGTTGAGGCTAATCGTCAGCGTTTGATAACGCGGAACAAGAGCGAAGAGTTCCGCAAGGCGAATGGACCTCGGCTGGGAAAAATTCTACGTGAGAAATATGAGCAAGAGCCGGAGCTTGCGCGACGGATCAGCGAACGTATGCGCCAGCTCTGGCAGGACGAAGATTACCGCGCGAAGATGAGTCGCGTGTTGAAAGGTATTGAAAAGCGCCCGCTGACCCTGGAACAGAAAGAGCGTGTAGCGCGGATCATTTCGGAAAAAAGCCGCGCGATGTGGCAGGACGAGACAAAGCGAGATGAGATTGCGGCCGCGATCACGCGCGCCCTTACTGACCCGGCTGTGCGGGCTCGCATCAGTGAGAGCTCGCGACAGTTATGGAACGACCCGAAGTATCGGGCCAAGTATGCGCCTGATCACCATAGCAGGATGGCGCGAAAGCTGTGGGATGACCCGGCCACGCGCGAAATGCACCGCGAAAAGATCGCGCGTCAGTGGCAGTCGGAAGAGTTTCGCGCTGCGCATTTGGAAGGCAGGAAGCGAGATTATGTGCGCCGCGTTACTGAAAATCCTGATGCGATGAAAGATCTTTCCGCAAAAGCGGCCGCTTCGCTAACGCAGAAATGGAGTGATGAAAATTATTCGCGCCGGGTGATGCGAACCAAGATTGCAGGTTACACCTCTCGCCTGATTGCTGAAGTCGGTCGTGATCAAGTTACTCCTGAGTTGTATGATGAACGACGCGACGCTAATTGGATTCCGAACAGTCAAAAAGCTCTTGCTTACTTTGACAGCTTTGATGAAATGCTGGACGTGGCATCCGTCCACAATCATCGTGTCGTCAGCGTACGGATGTTGGACGAGCGCGCAGATGTGTACGATATCACTGTAAACGAGCACCATAACTTCATGCTCGCCAACGGCTGCATTGTTCATAATTCGGTTGACGGAGACAATGCGGCCGCCTACCGTTACACCGAAGCGCGCCTCACGCGCATCGCCACCGAACTGCTCGCCGACATCGAGAAGGAAACCGTCAAATTCGTTCCGAACTACGACGAATTGCGCGAGGAGCCGACCGTCCTGCCGACGCGCGTGCCGAACCTGCTGGTCAACGGTTCGGACGGGATCGCCGTCGGCATGGCGACCAAGATTCCGCCGCACAATCTGGGCGAGATCATCGAGGCGACCATTCAACTCCTCCAGCATCCGAACACCAAGATCGCGGACTTGATCAAGATCGTGCCGGGGCCGGATTTCCCCACCGGCGGGTTCATTTACGGCCGCGAAGGCGTCAAGCAGGCTTACGAGACCGGGCGCGGCGTGATGCAGCTTCGGGCGAGGGCCGCGATCGACCGCATCGGGCGCGGCGCCCAGGAGCGCGACGCCATCGTCATCACCGAGATCCCTTTCCAGGTCAACAAGGCGAAGCTGATCGAACAGATCGCCGACCTGGTCAATGACAAGAAGGTCGAGGGCATTTCGGAGATCCGCGACGAGACCGACCGCGAATCGACGGCGCAGAAGAAGGTCCGCATCGTCGTCGAACTCAAACGCGACGCCGTCCCGCAGATCATCCTGAACAAGCTGTACAAGATGACGCAGATGCAGATCTCGTTCGGGATGATCAACCTCTCGATCGTCAACGGCCAGCCGAAGATCCTCAACCTGGCCGAGACGCTCAACGAATTCATCGCCTTCCGCCGCGAGGTCGTACGCAACCGCACGACGTACGAGTTGAAGAAGGCCCGGAGCCGCGCGCACATCCTGGAGGGCCTCAAGAAGGCCATCGACATCATCGACGAGATCATCAAGCTGATCCGCGGGTCGAGGTCCACGGACGACGCCAAGCAGGGGCTGGTCAACAAGTTCAAGTTCACTGAGATTCAAGCGCAGGCGATACTCGACATGCAACTCCGCCGCCTCGCGGCCCTCGAACGTCAGAAGCTCATTGACGAGTACGAAGAGGTGATCAAGCTGATCGCCGAGTTGGAAGAGATTCTGGCGAGCGACCGCGCGCTGAGGGGCGTGATCGTCAAGGAACTGCGCGCGGTCCAGAAGGATTACGCCGACGAGCGCCGCACGCAGATCGTCGATAGCGGCGTCGAGTTGACGCTCGAAGACCTGATAGCCGACGAGGACGTGGTGATCACGCTGACACTTTCGGGCTACGTCAAGCGCACGCCGCTGACGATGTATAAATCGCAACGGCGCGGCGGGGCCGGGCGCAGGGGCATGAGCACGCGGTCGGAGGACGTCGTCTCGCACATCTTCATCGCCTCGACCCACAGCTATCTGATGGTCTTCACCCACGAGGGGAAGGTCTATAAACTGAAAGTCCATGAGATCCCCGACGCCACGGCGGCGGGCAAAGGCAAGGCCATCGTCAACCTGATCAGCCTGCCGTCGAGCGAGAAGATCGCGGGCGTGATCCCGGTTCGCGAGTTCGCCGAAGGCCAGTATGCCGTGATGGTCACCCGCAAGGGCGTGATCAAGAAGACGGAGCTTTCCGAATTCGGCAACATCCGGCAGAACGGCATCATTGCGATGGGCGTTAACGAAGGCGACGAACTGATGACTGTGGAGCTGACTGACGGCGCGAAGAAGATCTTCCTGGCCACGCACGAGGGCATGGCCATCTGCTTCAACGAGGAGGAGGTGCGTGACATGGGGCGCCAGGCCCGCGGCGTGCGCGGCGTCACGCTGCGCGACGACGATTACGTGGTCAGCGTCGTCGCCGTGGACGGCGACGAGCAGATGCTGAGCGTCACCAGCAACGGTTTCGGCAAGCAGACGCCGCTCTCGGAATACCGCGTGCAGTCGCGCGGCGGCAAAGGCGTGATCAACATTAAGACCACCGAGAAGAACGGCAAGGTGGTCGCCGTCATGCCGGTCACCAAAGACAGCGAAGTGTTGATCATCACCAGCAACGGCAAACTGATCCGCCTCGAAGCCGAAAAGATTCGCGCCACCGGACGCAGCGCCCAGGGCGTCAAGTTGATCGACGCCTCGGGCGGCGACCTGGTCGCCAGCGCGTCGCTCGTCGAACAGCAGACCGGGCAGGTGGCCGAAGAGGCGGAAGCCGAGAGGTGAGTGGGCATACGGAATATTTTCCGTTTTCCATTTTCCGTTTGTCATTGATCAAAATGACAATGAAAAAAATGGAAAACGGAAAAGCTGAAGCAGGTGTTACCGTTCCATAAAATATGGAAAAATATTCCCATATCCTATCGCCGCCGATTTTGTTGATTTGTCGGCGGCAGTTTCGTTCTCTGATTGACGCGAGATTTGATCTCAGGCACTCTTCGCGTTCTAGAGTCTGCCCCGGAACGGTCACCGTCCTGATCTTCTCATCTGATGATGAGGCATTCCGGTGTTCCAATCGGGCATTTGTGTGGCAGCAACTTGCTGCATATCCACAGGCGTACCCGGCAATCAATTCGGGTTGTTCGGCACGCCTGCAATTTAGGCGTTGAAACCGAACCCCACTGTGATTTGCCATATTCAAATAATCGCAGCTTGGTTGCGGTTTACCGAGTGCAAGCCGAACGGATTTGCTATCGACGGCAACCTACCGCCAACGCCTGCGAGTGAGAGGCTACAGAATTATTTGATAAAAAGCAATATATCGCCCAGATGTTTAAAGCCCCACACGCGGACCTACAACGCCCCAACTTTCAAAAATTTGCTGTTAAGAGCTTGCCTCCTTACGCTGACCACATTCGGTATTTCTTGCTCTCGCGGCGCGCTGCTCGATAGCGCGCAGGAGGCATGGGACAAGGCCGATTACGCCGCGGCGGCGGATTATTACGAACAGTTCCTCAAGGAGAATCCGGGGAGCGACAAGGCGGAATTCGCCCGGCTGAGGGTGGCGACGATTTACCAGCGCGATCTCAAGCGCTACGACCGCGCCATCGAACACTACATCCACTTCATTGAGGAGTTCCCGAAATCGCCAGACATCGTCCAAGCGAGGGTGCAACTCGGCGACTGCTACGGAATGACCAAGAAGTACCGGGAGGCCATCAGTGAGTACGAAGGCGTCTGGTCGAAGATCAGCGATCAAAGTGAGCGCCGCCGCCTGCGCCTTAACATCGCCGACATGTATTTCGATCTGAATGACCGGGGGCAGGCGCTGGCCGAGTATCAAAAGGTGGTCGCCGGCGCGCTTTACGATAATCTGGCCGAACGCGCTTATTTGCGGATCGGAGGCATCAGGCTCTTGCGCGACGAGTATGAAGACGCCATCCCGGCCTATCAGACGGTGGCGTCCTCCACCAAAGACCCGGTGATCCGCCGCACCGCTCGCTTCGGGATGGCCGATTGTTATGTACGTACGCTCCAGTACGACCTGGCCATTCGGATCCTGGAGCAGACCGAGCCGGATCCGAAATCGCCGAACTATATTCAGAAACGCATCGCAAACATTCGAGAACAACGACGTCAACGCAATCTTTCCTCGCCGTTTCCGTTGAAACGGTCGAGTAAACAGTCGGGTAACCAATAGACCGGAGTCTTTATGCCTATATTTAGGGGGGGCCGAAGGCCCACAAAGAAAAAATCATTCGGGGGGAAGCAGGGTAAGCCAGGCAGGGGCGGTAAATTCGGAGGCAAGCCCGGGGGGAAATTCGGTAAAGCAGCCGGCGGTAAGAAGGGCAAGAAGCGCCCGCTCAAACGCAAAAAGAAAATCGTGAAGAAACCTCCGGCGCAAACCATCGAGAGCACCGGCATGGAAGCCTGGTACATGAAACAGTTGATGACCTCCGAGATCCCGATCGTCGTCGTGCTCAACACCGGCGAAACAGTGCGCGGTTTCGTGCGCTACTACGACAAAGACACCTTCAGCCTCGGCCCCGCCGACGGCAGCCCGAAGATGTTCTTGCGTAAAGAAAGCATACGTTATCTGTACGAAGAGCCGGAGGAGGGCGAGTTTTATGAGGAGGAATATGACGAAGAAGAGGAAGAAAATGAGGAGGATCGAGGATTGAAGATCGAGGATTGAGGATTGCAATCCTCGATCCTTTATTTCGGCCGTTTTCGCGCCGCGTAACCCAAATTTCGTGGAAGTCACGCTCATTGCTCTGAAACAAATGGAACTTGAGCGTGGTTTTCGCGTCCATGCCATTGTCGCAACCCCCCTTCTTGTTCAATCGATCGCGCTCTTTCGCCGTGACGTTCCGGTTCCGCGCAAGTTATATTTGGATGGAACGTTCATCTGTAGGGCAAACTGGCCGCTTTGCCTGGTTTTCCCGAAAGACCGCATCAAGGAGTCAAGGCAAATTTCCTGGGAGCGCAGGCATCCTTGCCTGCTTGCTCTGGTCAGTCGGTCGTTGCCGGAAACCCGCAGGCAAGGATGCCTGCGCTCCCAGGAAATTTGCCCTACATTTTTTTCTGCAGGAGTGTTCATCTATGGGGCTGAAGCGATTTACGGCATCATTTCTCGCCGCGCTATTAATTTGCCTGCCTGCCTTGGCGCAGACGCCCACGCAGCCTCAAGCGCGAAAGGAAGAAAAGTCCCAAAAAGAGGATAAAGAACTAGAGAAGAAGGCGCTCGCGCTGCTCGACGAAGTTGTCGGCGAGGCGATGTCGCTGAAGCTGGTCGAGAACCGGATCTACGCTCTGACCACGGCCGCAGACCTGTTCTGGAAGCGTAATGAAGACCGAGCCCGGGCGCTTATGGCCGAAGCGGTCAGTCAATTCATGGCCATCGAGCGTCCATACCAACCCCAGGCTCAACCCCAGTCCCAACCTCAGGACGAACCCCAGTCCGAGTCCGACGGAATGCGGGCTTTGCAGTTGATGGGGGTTCGCATGGAGTTGAGGACGCAATTGCTTCAGGCACTGGCCGCGCGGGACAGCCGGATGGCGCTGGACTTTCTGCGAGCCTCACGCCTTCCGGAGGCGGGAAAGTTGTTCGGCGGCAAGGAGGCTTCGCCCGATTTCGAGCGGGATTTCGAAATGCAGTTGGCCGTCCGCATAGCCGAAAACGATCCGCGCGCGGCGATGCAGATCGCCGAAGAGAGCCTCAAGCAAGGCGTCAGCCATCAGGTCTATGAAATCTGGGCGAACTTGCTGAATAAGGACCCGAAGGCAGCCGCGAAACTTTCCGGCGACATCGTCTCCTCGCTCAAATCGGCCGACTTGTTGAAAGACTACCAGTCCATCTACGTGGTGACTTCCATGCTGAGCCAACTGCGCGCGCAACTGCGGCCCTCCCGCTCGAACGACAAGGAAGCGCCGCAGCCGCCCCAAGAGGCGCGGGAAATGTTCCGCGATCTGCTCGAGTTGATGGTCTCGACGGCGCTCAAAGTCACGTCGGCGCAGTTGCTGGATTTGCAGGAACAGGGGCCTGCGCGAGACCTGCTGGCGCAGGTTCAAATGTTTTTGCCGGACATCGAGAAGCATCTGCCTTCGCGGGCGCCGGCGGCCCGCGCGAAGCTCGCGCAATTCGACAAAGCCTTCTATCGCCAGCAGTCGCCGCAGGAGATTTTTCTAGACATGGAGAATAAATCCCCTGACGAGTTGATCGCGATGGCCGCCAAATCGCAGGACGAATTCAAGGACATGCTCTACAGGCAGGCGGCGACGAAACTCATCGAGCAGGGGGATACGGCGCGCGCGCGCAAGGTCGTGAAGGATTTCCTGCCGGACGACGGCGCGTGGGATCCGCTCTTCGCCGAGATCGATCGGAAGGAGAGAGAGCAGGCGGTGAAGGATGGCAAACTGGAAGAGGCGCGCAAGAGCGTCTCGCGCTTAGGGTCGAGCGAGGAGCGCGCCCTGGCCCTGGTCGAACTAGCCACGAAGGCCGAGGCCGAGAAGGATCAGAAAGCGCAGCGGGAGTTGCTCAAAGAGGCGGGCGAACTGCTCGGCGATCAGATGGAGACGCGCTCGCAGGTCGAAGCGCAGTTGGTCCTGGCCGCCGCCTCTCTTAATCTCGACCCCGACCGGAGCTTCGAGATTCTTGGATCGGCGATCGACCGCCTGAACGCGGTCTTGAACGCCGTGGCGACGATCGCCAAATTCGATCAAGGCGGAACGACGCCTCTCGCCGCCAACGCGGTGGACGGCGAGATGCGGCTGAACGCGGGCGAATTCGCCAACATCACTAACAACCTGGATCAGCGGTTGCTCGCCTTCGCGCGAAAAGATTTCGACCGCACGGTGTCGCTGCTAAAACGCTGGCAGATCAACGAGGTCAGGCTGGCGATCTGCCTGACGCTCCTGAGTAGAATTCTAGGCGCCGAGAAAGATGCGCAGTATAAAGAGGAGCAGTATTATCTGCCTTATAAGCGCGCTGTGATGTATCAGCGAAGTTTTTGACGCCGGCGGCCGCGCGCAGGAACAATGAAAATAGGCAGGATTAACAGGATTGCTCAGGATTTTGCGAATCGATCTCAATCCTGAGCAATCCTGTTAATCCTGCCTATTTTCCCCAGGAGGTCGTTATGACTTTGAAGTCCCGTAAAGTCTTTTCATCCATCCGTACTGTCATCATCGTGTTGTCGCTCGTCTCATCTCCATTGGCGCAAACTCCGCGCCAGCGCCTCGGAACCCAACCGCCGCCGCCGGAGCCGCAGCAGACGGAAGAGGAGAAGAAGGCCGCGAAGGAGCTTGAGAAGAAGGCGCTGGCTCTGATCGACGAGATGGTCGCCGATTCGGCGTCTCTGAGACTGGCGGAAAATCGAGTCCACATCCTGACCGGCGCGTCGGACATTTTGTGGGCGCGCGATGAAGAGAGGGCGCGGGCGCTTGTCCGCGAGGCGATGGATCAGGCCGTCGCCAATATGCGCGAGGCGAAGGAGAAGGCGGCGCAGGAGGACAGCCAGTACTTCGATTCGCGCTACCCCCGCCGATACAACGCCACATACCTGCGCCACATGGTCTTGAATCTGCTGACGAGGCGGGACCCCAAACTGGCGTTGGAGTTCCTGCAAATGACGCGGTCGCTGCAGGCGGCCGACAACGCCCGCTACCCCGGCGAGGAGCAGCAGGAGAAGATGCTGGAATTGAACCTGGCCTCTCAGGTCGCCGAGAGCGATCCGCAAGCGGCTTTGCGAATAGCCGAGGACTATCTCGACGGCAAATTGGATTATCAGGTCATCAACCTCTGGAGCGCCCTGCAAAGAAAAGACCCGAAGGCCGCCTCGGCGCTGACCGAGAAGATCATCGGCAGCCTGAAATCGCAGGACGTGCTGGCCGATTACAACGCGTCCAACTTCGTTTTCGGCGTATTGAACGTCCTGAAATCGCGCGCCAACGAGATCGCCAACGCGCGAAATAATCCGGACGCGGCGAACGCGCCGCAATCCAATTCCGCCGAGATACAACAGGCTTATCGCGACGCGCTGGATGTCGTCGCCGCCGCAACGCTCAAGATCACGACCAACAACCTGATCAATCAAGACGAGGCCAACAGAGCGCGCAACCTGCTCATGCAGATAACGAACTATCTGGCGGACATCGACAAAATCCTGCCGGCGCGCGCCGCGGCGGTCCGCGCCAAGGTCGCGCAGTTCGACAAGGCCAAATACGGCAACCCGTATGAGAAGTTTTACGCGGAATACGGACGCGACCTTCAAACCAAATCGCTTCAAGAACTGCTCGCCGTGGCTCAGAAAGCGCCGCAGGAAGTCCGCCAGAACGTCTATTACCAGGCCGTAAACAAGGCCATCGAACAGGGTGACGAAGAGACGGCCCGCAAGATCGTCAAGGAGAACATTCCGGATAAGTGGCAGGCGAATGATCTGCTCTCCAACATCGAGCGCAGGACATCGGATCGCGCCGTCGGCGAAGGCAAATACGCCGAGGCCAGGAAGTCTCTCGCCCGCATGCGCACCGACGAACAGCGCGCGTCGGCCCTCGCCGGGTGGGCGTCCGCCGCCGCCAGCAAGGGCGATGAGAAATCGGCGCGCGAGATGTTGGACGAGGCCCGATCGCTCATCGGCTCGCGAATGCAGAAGAGCGACCAGCTCGAAGCGCAGGTGGCCGTCGCCAATGTGGCCGTCAATATCGATCCCGACATGGGCTTCGAAATCGCCGAAGCGGCCGTCGAGCGGATCAACCGGCTGGTCGCCGCCAACCTGGAGATTCAGACCTTCGGCGGAATGGAAGAAGGTGAAATCAGGATCATGGACGGAGGCGCCTGGAGCGGCCATTCGGGGAGCATCGTCCCGCTCTTCGCCGCGCTGGCGCGGAAGGATTTTGATCGCGCCGTCAACCTGCTTAAACGTTGGCAGTCGAATGAACTCAGGCTGATGATGAGCCTCTCGATCGCGCAGAACATCCTGGGCGGACAGGGAGTCAGGCCTGTATTCGGGGCCAGTTATGTGACCGGACGTGGAGCCGTCTTTGGGGCGCCGCCGCCGATCTCGCGCCCAGCGCCGCCGCCGGCGATAAGAAGGCAGTAGCATTTTCCATTTGCCATATTCCATTTGTCATTTGCCATCGCAGGAGAGTCGCAATTCCGGCAATGACAAATGACAAATGGAATATGGCAAATGAAAAATGAACGCGCTTCAGAATATCCACTTGACTGCTTAATTCTCACTCCGCATCCCCCGCTTTCCACTTGGCCCGCCCTCGTTTGCGCTCGCTGTTCTTGCGCTTCCGCTCTACGCGCTCGCGTTTCGATCCGGCGGTGGGCTTCGTCGCTTTGCGGGGCTTGCGCGGGCGCTGCAATTTTTCGAGCCTCTCGGCCATTCTCTCGTAAGCCGCTTCGCGGTTAGCCGATTGCGAGCGCCGTTCGGTCGCCGTGACGACGATGCCGGTGGGGCGATGTGTCAGCCTGACTCCGGTCTCCACCTTGTTGCGATGTTGTCCGCCCGGGCCACCCGCCACGAAAAATTCCAAATCGCAATCGCGCTCCAATGATTCTCTGTCTGTCGGATGTTTATTCACCACTCCCCACTCCCTTATTATCTTTAATTCTGGATCTGAGTTCACCCGTGGTGACGATTGTGCGGCGCGGGCGATCTGAAAGACTTTGTTCGACGAGCAATTCCAGGCCTGAGCTGCGGTAAAAGTTGGATTGTTGGTAGAGTTCTTCGAGGAAATCGAGCGCAACTTTGGCTATGGCGATGACGGGCACAGCCAGGATGATTCCGAGAATGCCGAAAAGGCTGCCGCCGATCATCAATCCGACCAGCACCCACATCGGATGCAGATCGAGTCTTCCTCCGAGGAGTTTTGGCGTCAAGTAGTATCCTTCGACGCTCTGAACGACGATGAAAACAGCGACGACGCCCAGTATGTGAGGCCAGCTCCCTCCAGCCAGGGCCACAAACGAAAGCGAAAGAGTCAGCCCCGTAAGAGTGCCCAGGTATGGAATGAAGTTGAGCAGCCCCGAAAGCAGGCCGATTGAGAGGGCGAGCGGGACGCGCGCTATCGCAAATCCGATCGCGTACAAAACTCCCATCACCAGCGCGATCACCAGTTGGCTTCGCACATACGATGAAATCACGAAATTGATCCGGCTGATCAGAGTGGAGGCCACGGCGCGATGGCGCGGCGGTATGAGACGATCGAGATGAGCGCGCATCGCGCGATAATCGGCTAGCAGATAATAAACGAAGAACGGGATCAACAGGAGGTCCAGCATCGAAGCCGTGACATCGACGAGGCTGAAGAGACCTTTCTGCAACCACTGGCCGGCCATGCTGAAAACGCGCTCAAAGAGGTCGGATTCGCCAGACTTTTCGATCTTCGATTGCAGAAACTTGTAAACCGGCGGGCTGATATGTTCTACCTGTTTAAGTAGCGACTCCACACGCGATTGGTCTCGAAAGAGCGTGCGCGCATGGTCGTAGGTTTTTACCAACTGCCCCCAAAAACCGGGCAATATGAAGATCAGAATTAGAACCAGTATCATTGTCGCGCCGCTGATGGTCAGCAAGACGGAGGACGAGCGGGACCATCCGCGCCGTTCGAACCACGCGACGACGGGCGCCAGCAGGTAGGCCAGCGCCAGAGAGGAGAGCATCGGAATCAGAATGATGCGGGCGCCGACGAATACGGCCGCGCAGAAGACCAGGGCGAGTAGGGCGAAGGGGACCCACCGCATCCATTCGAGTGGGTTTCGCGCATGTCGCGGCTCATCTTTGGAGTTCGACTCTTTCACCTGCTATCGTCTTCCTGATCTTCGCTCATCAACCTGTTGATGTGAGCGATGTAGTGAAGCCCGGAGAATACGGCCATCGCGAGCGTGGCGTAATAGGCCACCGGCAGATACCCCGCCAGCAAGCCGAAGGCGTTGGCCACGAGGAAAAAAACGATCATCACGACCTGAACCAGGGTGTTCAATTTGCCTGGTATCGAGGGGCGAAACCGGCTGAATCCCGTGGTCATATTGATGACCGCCGCGCCTAACACGATGATGGCGTCACGGCTGATCGCCACCGCCGTGAGCCAGAACGGGATAGGGTCGGTCAGAGTGAACCTGGGCAGCGAGAGAATGACGAAAGCCGTCACGAGTAGCAGCTTGTCGGCCATCGGATCCAGAATCGCGCCGAGTTGCGTCTTCTGATTGAAGCTCCGGGCGACCAGTCCGTCAAGCCCGTCCGTGACGGCGGCCACCAGAAAAACCGCGAGAGCCCACCTGAATTGCTGATAATAAAGAGCCGTGACAAAAACTGGTATCAGGATTAGCCTTAAAACCGTGAGGAAATTGGCGATGGTCAGAGCCGATGACATTGCGTCATCATAACTTTTCGATTTTTCTTTTGAAAGCCTTTTGAGCAATAATGGCTCTCCCTGCGCAAACTTCCGATCGCGCGATCAAAGATTCGATTAAGAGTCAGTGGCTATGAGAACTTTAGTCGTAGGTGACATTCACGGCAAACTCGACCTGTTCAATCTCCTGCTGGAGAAGATGGAGTACCGCGCGGGCGAGGACCGACTTATTCTGATTGGCGATTTGGTGGATCGCGGGGAGAATTCGCGCGGCGTGGTGGCGCGCGCCATCGAGCTCAAGCGGGAGGCGCCCAACAATGTGATTGTTCTCAGGGGGAATCACGAAGCGATGATGCTGGCCGCCCTATCGCACCCCGAAGGCGAACAGGCCGAGCTGTGGTATTACAACGGCGGCATCGAGACCCTACAAAGTTACATGGACGAAGAGGGCGACTGTGATGTGCCTGAAGAACATTGGGATTTTCTGGCCTCCCTGCCGACCTGGTACGAAGACGACAACGCCATTTACGTCCATGCCTCATTGCCGGAAGGGGACGACGGCGATTTCCTGCATCCGGGCCAAGCCCCCGAAAGCCCTGAGATTTATTGGTCCCGTAACCGCCGTTTCTTCCTGGAATATAACGGCAAGACGGTCGTCTTCGGTCACACGATCACGGGAATGATCTTCGGCGAACGCGGAGAGGTCTGGCTGCGCGACAGCCTGATATGCGTCGACACAGGCGCGTATTTAACCGGCGTGCTTTCCGCCATCGAGTTGCCCTCGCGCCGCGTCTTCAGCGTCGCGAGCGAAGTCGAGGAAGAAAACGGCGCGCAAAGCTGGGGAGGACTCAGTTTGTTCCGCAAGCTAGGGTTCGGCTGATATTTTTCCGTCCTTTTGTCCGCTATTTTTTTGTCCGCGCCAACATTCATTTAAAATTCGGATTCGGCGTCATGAACACTAGCAAGGTCAGTCTCTGATCGCTGGCGTTCTTCACTCCGTGCGGCGCCCCCGCAGGGGCCATCACGATCTGGTCGGCGCCCAATTCCCGCGTCTCGTCTCCGACGACGAACGATCCGCGCCCGTCCAACACGTAATAGATTTTGTCCTCGCCCTCGTGCGCGTGGATTTTCTGCTCCTGTCCTGGTTCCAGGCAATAAACGTCGCAGAAGAAATTCTTCGTCTCGAAGAGGTTGATCTTCCGCATCTTCTCGCCGGAAAACTCCGCCGCCGCAAAAACATCCTTAACATCCATTTCGCTCTCCTGCGGAAAATCCCTGGGTACGCATCGCTTCCAGCGTGCCGTCTCGGCTAGAGACCTATTGATCGGAATCAGTCCCCCTAAAATCTGAGGCGATGCGTACCAAGGTCTGGTTCCTATAAATTCGTCTTTCGCCGAGACTGCACGCTGGAAGCGATGCGTACCCAGGGGAGATTTTCATCGCTTCCCTCAAAAGGATACTCCATCCACAGCGAACATCTTGGTGAACTTGGATGGAGAGGAATTTTGAGACCGTATGTGAGTTTCAGGTTCGCCACCGTAAGGTCACCCGGCCCTAAGCAGTCCGTTCCCGGAAGAAGGTTCTTCCGGGCGTGAATACGAAACTTGGAACTGCAAGCCCCCACTACAACGCGCTTTGCGTTTAGTGGCGGGTAGGTGACTTCTGGTCGAACTACGGGAGCGTGTGCGGACTGAACACATTGTCCCAAACGTAGTTGGCGATATTAAGGTCCGTCTGGCCGGTGTAGGCAATATGGCCGGAGTTGAGACTACAAAGCCCCGCCTCGGCCATGCCGTTACACGTCTCGAAAGTCTCGCACATTGCCGGCCCGGGCAGGTCGAACACTGTTCGTCCACCCACACAGCCGTCAATCGACGCCCACGTGGTCAGGCTGTTCTGCGCAGACTGAAAAGCGCCGCCGTTGTATGGCACAATCCCGTCATTCAAGCCGTGGAAGGCGACGACGGTGATTGGCCGCGACGGCCTGCAGGTGGACGCGGTGGTGTTGAGCGGCGCCGACACCGGAGCGGCGGCGGCGAAAATATCCGCAGCCACGCAAGCCATTCGATGGGTCATGAAACCGCCGTTCGATAAGCCTGTTATGTAAACTCGGCTACGGTCGATCCTGCCGAGTTGACTGATCCGAGCAACGACGGCCGACCTCGTTCGACTTTTCCCGGAAGCCGGACAGCCCCGCCTGCTGGCTGCTGTTGCTGCCAAGACCGTGGAGGTCCAGTACGAGGGGGACGGGAACTTGCCCCGTGTAACTCGGCGGCACATGGACCAGGAATGTGCGATTCCGGCCGCCGATCGTTATGCTCAACAAGAGGTCTGACGACGCCAATGTGAAGCTATCTCCAATAAGCGTAAAGTTCGAGGGGCGATAGCCATCACACCAGCCGCTCGTCACAGGCATGGGCTACCGAGCAGCGGGAACATCGCTGCGGCCGGTTGTGGTTGCGCCGCGCGACGTCGCGCGCCATCAACCTTCGCATCTGGGCGATCACGTCCATCAGCCGCGCGCGCAGTTCGTCCGTGTTGGCGACCCGCAGGGTTCGATTGCGGTAACGAATCAGGCCGTACGGCACGGGGCGCTGCAAGACGTCTTCGAGCAGGAGGAAATAGGCGGCGAGCTGCATCAAGTGCGATTCGTAAGGCCGCCCCGCGCGGGGGGCGTTCGACGATTTCACCTCGACCGGGATAAGGTCGCCGTTTCGGTCCTTCATCAGGTAGTCAGGTTTTCCGGCCATCAACAGCCGTTTTGAAATGAACGGCTCCTGCGCCTGACCTGACGCGTCCGCATAAGCGACTTTGCCTCGCGGCATGCCGGTTTTCCGCCCGAAGCGACTTGAAGCGGCGAGCAGAATCGCCCCGATAGCCAGCAGGAGCAGCGCGACGAACAAAACTGTGGAGATTATTGATTGATCCATTTCGACATTACTTAGCGAACCAGATCAAAGCCAACACGACGAGCAGGGAAAATCCGGTGATCGAAAGCCACACTCCCGCCTTTCGCAGGCGGGCGGCCCGCGAGACCGTCGCTTCATGACGTTTGTGAAAGGCCGCGCCTTCCTCCAGGCGCGGACCTCGGGGGACTTCGCCGCAGCGCTTGAGATACCAGGACTTCGCGCAGTAGACGAACTCGCCGACTTCGGAAGCGTCGATGATCAGTCGCCGATCAATCTGTGACATCTCTTTAAGAGATAGGGGAAACTGGCTCGTGAGTGAACCTCTGACATAAATAAAAAAGCCGCGAGAGCGGCTTTTTTATTTATAAAAGATTTTGGCTCCTCAGGTAGGACTCGAACCTACAACCCTCCGGTTACGCTTGACCCTATGTTTTCACATAGGAGCGGACTATCTCATCAACTTTCTATCGAAAGTTGCCGGGCGCTATTGATTGTGCTGCTCTTATACCCAAGGTCTATCTTGTATCTCATCATTGGGACTATATATGGTTCGATGATTTTGAAAAGCTTTTTGGCTTCATTCGATCCCATCCGAAGCCGAAAAAGACCCTTATTGGGAACTACAGTCCAGGACACATCCCAAACTTCCTTGAAATAAGCCTGAATAATCCTGGTCTCCTCCAAGGAACAGTAAGTATTGAGATGGATTTCCCTACCGTGAACCTTCCCCTCCCTTTTTTTCATAGAGAGGGACCCATCATCCATGTACCAAATAGCAATCCCAAGAGGGGTGAGATAGTTTAGAATCTGTCTCGAAAACCGTTTTTTTCCACCACTATAGAACCATTTATGAATGACCCTAAGTCGAGGATGGTCTCGAGTTTCTACCTTTACCCCTGAATACCCACTATTATTGAATGATTGGATTGGTATTTCCCATTCCTTAAATAGATTTTGGAGAATATCCCTTTTGTATCCAAGATAAGCTCTCTGCCTCTCGGCATGCTTTATCCGGAGACTCACCGAAGAACACTCTTTCTGTTTCCAGATGTGCGCGTCCCCCGCTACCATTCCAATAATAGCAGACCTGAGTTCGGTTCCTACCAATGGTAGAACTTTCATGGCAACACAACCTCAGTCTCTGCACGTTCCTGCCTGAACTGCGCTTAAGTTTGCACAGGCTATTCCGGCAGGCTTCGCTCAGGGTTGCCGTTCCAGCTCACGCTGGAGTAGGGTCCCCTGAATTCACCCGGTTTTTCAACCACAGTCGCCTATGGAAGCTGCAATATCCGTTTACAGCCGGATGCTCTGCCATTGAGCTACTGAGGAGCAAAGCGGTAAAAACTTTTAAAGAACTTTGGTGGACGTGAGGGGGATCGAACCCCTGACCTCCGCATTGCGAACGCGGCGCTCTCCCAGCTGAGCTACACGCCCTTAAA
>WNGA01002284.1_pt1 | contig 40797 bp, 43 predicted proteins | sample 5400061 | NCBI WGS metagenome assembly WNGA01 (sample SAMN13153366, study PRJNA577476) | soil metagenome | isolation source: 100 cm soil or saprolite under grassland replicate 2 | place: USA:California | collected 2016-06-15 | reverse complement strand
AGCGAACGCTCCCAGGCAGGGCTTGTCGCCAGAGCGTCGTAGACGGCCAGAACGAGGTCCTGGCCGTCCCTGATGTCGGCGGGCGCGTGGTCATCGTTCGGGCGGAAGCCGAGCGGGTTGAAGGAGGTAAAGGCCGGGTCGATCCAGGACACCGACGGCAGGGAGCCGCTTGCGGCGTCTTCGAGGAAGCTTGCCGCCCTCGCGTCGATCCTGATCTCGAGCTTGGTCTTCCAGCTCAGGCCGGTCTTGCTGAAGTAGCCGAAGTGGTGGTGGTGTCCTGCGGTGTAGCGGGCGCCGGCCAGGCGCAGCGTCGGGGTATCAAAGCAGTACCAGCGCCAGGAAACGCCGTGCTCGTCCAGGTGCCGGACGAACGACGGCTTGTGGTATATGGGTGGCACATGGGGAGGCAGGTCATCCCGGCCGCCGGCGGCGCTCCCGCACAGGGCGTACAGGCGGTTGGGCCATGTTGCACCTGGGACCGAGCTGAACCAGCGGTCACAGACCAGGAACTCCTCCGCCAGGTGGTCGTAAACGGGCACGTCCGCGCCGTCGTAGTACCCCACAGCGGGTGACGGGTCACCACCGTGAACCCGGCTATCAGCAATGGTGGCCGCCAGGCTCGCGACGAAGCCGCCCATCCGCCCGCCATCGACCTGCACGTCGACAGCGCTGGCGGTGTGGTCAGGGTCCACGTCCACTTTCGTCGTCGCGAGATGATGAACCGGGTAGCTGCGTCCCTGATACTCGTTAGCGAGCCCGGGACGAAGGCCGTCGATGTCCGCTCGCCCGCCCGTGAGGGACAAATACCCCAGCATGTGGTCGAAGGAGCGGTTCTCCATCAATGGCCACGTTCATGACGGAGCTGCGGAGAGTCATCAGGAGCTGGCCGTACGCAAGCGTGATCAGGACCAGGCGGGTTCCTTGCCCAGCCGCGGTCCCGACACCCGCGGCCGGCAATCGGTGAATCGCAGACCAATGCCGGAGCAGCTTGGCCACGCGCCTATCATCTTCGCTGATCGGCCGGTGGCCCCGGCTGCGCCCAGATGAGCAGCCCGCCTGGCCGGCTGGGGCCATGGCCCGCTCACCGAGGTCGGCGTGCCCGGTGCGCGCTCACTACGAGGGTGCGCCATTAAGGACTCAGGCCGGCTGCCGCCTGGAATTTCAGGAACCTTCGGTGCAGGCCGGTGATCCGCATGATCTTGACCAGCGACGGCCGGGGCGAGGCCAGCTGGAACAGGCACCCGGCCTGCTCCGCGTAACTGGCCATGCGCAGCAGGGCGCCCAGACCCCCGGCGTCGCAGAATTCCAGCGCGGCGAGATTCACGGTCACCGGCCCGCGGTGGCGGTCAATGACCTGCCTGACGTACCTGACTGCCTGATCGGCGGTGGCGATATCCAGCTCGCCGGCGATGTCCACGACGGCTTCGCCGGCCGGGCAGATCCGGTGCCTCAGCCCTAGCGGTGTAGCCCCCCGGGGACCCTCCCTGGCCCCCGCCAGCACGGCTGCTTCCTCGTCGGCGCCTGCATCAACTAGACGAATGTGCATCATTATCCTGCCCCCTGCATGACCTGCTGCCATCGAGACTCCTTCGGGATTGTCCGCGGATGGCAGGGCCGAAGGTCCCCGGGCGCGCGGACACTGGTCCCAACCCGCAGATACTTCGCGAAAGCCCCGAATGGCCGCGCCGACGACCCCTGGCCCTGGGCCCGGCGCAGGCGCTTTGCCAGTTCTGCCTGTGCCAGGCTCGGTCCCGGCGTCCGCGCCGGAGCCTGGTGCAGCGCCCGGCGCTGCGGCTCAGCTTGCGCCAAGTCGGCTCAGGGCGAGCTGCGTGCCCGGCTCTCCATCCGCTGGCCAGCGGTGTGACGCCCTCTGGCCCGACCATGAGCCAAACCGAAACTGCGGTCAGGAGATTCTATTGCGATACTCGTAATTTATTGTGTATGCTGCAATCTATGACGGCACATGATCTCTGCGCGGATGTCGCGGCACTGCTGAATCCTGTCCCTGTTCCCGGCGATGTGCTGCCGGATGAGGCTCTAGACGCGGCTGCTGAGGAGGCGCAGCGTGAGCGGGATGAGCTAGCGGAGTCGCTGCGGGCGGCCTGGTCCGGAGACGGATCCGACCCGCTGCTGAGCGCGCTGGCGGACCTGCGCGCGCGGCGGCTGCGGCTGGAGGAGCAGATGCGGCTGCTGATCGCCTACGGTCGGCGTTTCACCCATCCGCGGCCTTACAAGCTGATCGACCTGGCCGGCGCCGCCGGGATGTCGATTTCCGGGGTGCGGACCGCCTATCAGGCCGGGGAAGTGGAGCAGGTGGCCGGGACTCTCGGCCGCCTGCCCGCGGTCGGCGCGGGATGAGCAGCGATGAGCCGCCAGCCGGCCCAGCCGCGTGGTTACTTCCCGCGCCCGTGGCCAGCCCCGCACATGATCAGCGACTGCGGTCGCCGGACCGCCCGCCCGGGTCACTGGCTGTCGGCGGCCGCGCGGGCAGGTCCGCGCCTACCGCGCCCCGGCAGCTGGCGATTCGTCTGCGGCCCCGGTGCCAGGCCCGGCCCTGCGGAATTCGCTCAGGCGGAGAGTCCTGGCTGGTCCGCTTTAGCTGGCCCGGGGGAGCGGGCGGGACAGGGCCCGCCCGGTAGCTCCCAGCTGCGGGCGGCCCGGTGGCAGCGCAGCGCGCCGTCGGACGCCGGCGGTACGATTCCGGCGCCATGCCTGATCGCCGTCGCGCGAGGCCCACGATCCGCTGCCTGACCGAGGATCTCGGGATCGCTCTGCCGTGGCTGGACACGGATCTGGGTGAGCTTGATGACTCGTGGCTCGGCGAGCTGCGCCGGATCGCCCCGGCCTCGCCCAGGGGCCAAAAACGCGTCCTGGCCATCGGGAGCCCGCTGGTGTACCGGCTGCGCCTGTCGGCGGAACGCGGCGTGACGTGGATGGATGAGGAGCACGGTGTCGTCTGGCTCTGCGCGGTTCACCGCCGGCAGGAAGGCTCCGATGACGATGCCTACACGTGGTTCGCGAAGCTGCACGCCGACGGCATGCTGCTTCCCAGCAGTGATGACCGGCTGCGTGATCGCTCCGAGGCGGTTATCCGGCTGCAGCGGGGCCTGACCGCCGCGCTGCTGCGGCTCGTCGATGATGCCCGGTCACGGAAGGGCTCGGAGCTGAGCGCGGACCTCGGCGGTTACCTGCCGTGCCGGGTGCTCGTCCGGGGCAACGGTCAGATCGAGGAGATCTGGTGCGCGCTCAGCGCCCGGGCCGCTGGCGGCACGCACGTCCGCGATGAACTCCGCGACATCCTGTTCGCAGCCCTGGAGGCCCATTTGCCGGACGCGGTGTTCGAGGTGCGGGGCGACTGGCCCGGGGGCCAGGCGAGCTGGTGGGAGGCGATCAGGCTGGGCTTGCGCTAACCGGCGGGTGGCTCCCCGGCGATCCGCCGGATGTCCTCTGCGGGCATATTCAGCAGATGCGCGGCGATGGCGACGTCACCGCCGGCGAGCACCAGCCGGGCACGTTCAATGCCCTCCTGGATCACGTCCGCGTGCCGGGCCGCGTACTCGGTGACAGCGCGGTCCACGATCTCGGCCTGCGTCACGTCGGTGAGCGCGGCGAGATAGCGGATGCGCTCCTTCGTCTGCCCGCTCACTTTGATCGGCGCCTGGCCAGCCATGAGACTCAAACCCCTTCCCGGTACCTAGGCGATACTAGTACCTGAGTAGAGAACAACGCTAGTAGCCTTGTGGTGGTGGACCAGGTGGGGCCTGAATTTCAGTACCGCCAGAGCGCAGCCTGGCGGGCGATGACGATCCAGTACGAGACGGCGATGCCAGCAGTCGACTTTCCCGCGGCGGCCAGAGCCGCTTTACGACACGCCGGCCGCCGCAGTGGCCTTGATACTCGCGGCGCGCGGCTGATCCGGTTGTTCGCCACCGCTGTCTACCACCTTCCCGCGGCGGATGCTGTGGCACGAATCGCGACGGCACCTGGTCAGGGAAATCGATGACTACCTGTCCGAAATGCATGCCTATGCGCCGCCAGTCCACGGCGGCCTTCGCCAGGCACCAGCGTACCGGCTCGTCGAGCCGCGCGGCCAGGCGCTTGTCACGCAGCTCAGGCCCGGCCACCAGGCGCTCCCCAATTCCGACGCCCTCGGCGAAATCCTCATCCGGGTAGGCAGCTGCGGCCCGTTCGCGTTCTCCGTCGGACAGAGACAGCTCGAGACGCACCTGCTCGGCCGACTCAAGGAGCTGGCGCACCGTCTTGTCGATCTCGGTGGTACCTGGCTGCACCTGTCGCGCGAGCTGATCCGTGCGCAGTGTCGCCAGCACCATGAGCCTGGGGCTGCGCCTGCCCAGTTGCGCAAGTCGGCCGGTATCGAATCCTTCCGAGGGCGCCAGGAAGCGCTCAAGGTCATCCAGCCACACCACGACCTGCCGATCCGGGCAGCACGCATCGAGCAGATCGCCGCGCGCGATTATGTCGAGCGCCCGGCGGCCAGGACGCGGCGCGATGAGAACCGCTTCCGGCAGCACACCCAGCGCCGCTTCGAACGCGGTGCGGGACTTGCCTGCCTTCGACGGGCCGATCACCATGACGAAGTCCGAGCGACCGATAGCGGTCCGCAGCAGCTCGTCACGATCCCTGGGCACATAAGGGTCGAGCCGGTACCCGCGCCTGCCATAAGGGTCCCGGTGATCCGCAACGTGTATGGGTCGACCTCCGCAACGGCGCGCTGCCGACCGGTGTCACCGATACCCAACTCGAGCAGGTCATCGATCTGACGCCAATGCAGCAGGGAGCGCCGCAGCGCAGCGGGACCGCCATCCTGCGTGATCAGCCTGACGAAGTCGGGGTGCTCGGCGAACGACGACAGAGGCACGGCGCGCAGGCGACGATGACTGGTAGCCCCAGGATCGGTCTGGACGACACCGACCAGCAGGTCCGCCGCGAACACCGCCGCACCCGAGATCCCCGCCCAGGGTGACCCCCCGTCGGGCGTGCGGCGGGAGGGTCGGCGACGACGATCTCCAGACGCTCGCGCACCATGCCGCTCAACGGCCGCAGTCGGGCGACCAATTGCTCGGTGTCATCATGCTGGGCACACAATGCGACGAACGCATTCTTCCCCCGGACGAACCAGTTCGGTGCGCACGCGTCGTCACCGTGCCGGGCGAGCGCCGACAGGCACGGCGATGCCCAAATCGCCGACTATGAATGCCTACTAATCTGGTAGGCATCGATCGGACAGCTGCACAGAGATTCCAGTTCTGGGTATCCATCTTTGAGCTGTAGTCCCGAGCTGGGATCGCGCACCTATCCGACCGATTGAGCGCCTGCCGGACAGCTACTCCCGCGGGGCTGCAGTCACGGTTTCGCGAATCCGTCAGCCGAGCCGGCCCGGATCCTGCCCGTGGCGACCCCGGGTGCCATCCGCCTGGTCGAAGAAACTCTTCGATCTGGAGCGCGCCGGGCAGGCCGGAGTTCAGGCGGGTCTTGACCACAGGGCGGTCGATCCCGCGGCGGTAGCTGCCCTGTACGCGCGGCACGACAGCGAGCTAGTTGCGGGCTAGCGGACCTGCCGGGCGCTGGCCAGGGCGATCTCATCCAGGTCGCGGCCCAGGGTGTGCATGCTCGAGCTCGAGGACCACCCTGACCAGCTCCGCGCGGGAGTGGATGCCGAGCTTGGCGAACGCGTGCCGCAAATGGGTGTTAATGGTGTCTGGTGAAAGGAACAGCTGGCGAGCTGCCTCGCGGTTGGTGCAGCCCTGGGCCACGATCTGGACGACCTGCAGTTCTGCGCTGGCCAAGCTTGCCCAGCCGCGGCCAGGCCGGGCGACGACCGCGTGCCGCTTGCGAATTCCGAGGGTGCGGAGCATCCGGCGAACCCGGGCTGTGTCCCGGTGCGCGTTCGCCGCGGCGTAGGCCGAGTAGGCGGCCTCAAGATGGTGCGCAAGGCCTCCGCCCAGGTTCGTTCTGCCTCAAACCGGCCGGACTTCTGGCCCTGCGCGCATGCGCTTGACGGCTGCCGCGGCGGCCGACAGGTCGCCTTGCCGGACCGATGTCTCGGTCAGAATGCTGAGGGCGAGCACCAGGCTCTCGTGGAGTCGAGATCCTCGGCCGCTGCAGCAGCGGACAGCGCCTCAGCCCGTGCCTCGTCGAGATTGCCCTGATCGAGCAGGAGGCCCGCGCGCAGGCACCGCCGACGGGCCGCCGGGCACGGCCTACTACGAGGTACGGCACGTCGAGCCGCGCAGGGCCTTCGTCTTGTTCAGCGACACGCACCTGCCGCGCATCCTGCCTGCCTGGGCATCTACGGCCAGATCACCGACAGCTACCTGCTGACCGAGCCAGAACCAGGCACGACCCGGCTGGTCCGCCGGATGCGGCTGACCTGCGGGCCATGGCCATTCCGGCTCGTCGCGGTGCCGGTCGTGCTGATCTGGGGCGAGGTCATCACCGCGCGCAACCTGCTGCGCGGGATCAAGCGGCGGGCCGAGGGCCCCCAGCACCGGGCCTGACCCTGGCGCCAGGCGATCGCGCAGCAGACCTGCCAGAAACACGCGGGCTGTTACTGCCGGTTCCACAGTGGCTCGCGCAGCGCGCGGCGGAGCACCTTGCCGACCGGGGACATCGGGATCGCGTCGATCACCTGCACGGTCTTCGGGACCTTGTAGCCGGCCAGCTGGGCGCGGACGGCCTGCCGAAGCTCGTCCTCGCTGGCGCTGGCGCCGGGCCGAAGCGTGACGAACGCGGTGACGGATTCGACCCAGGTGTCGTCGGGGGCGCCGACGACGGCGGCGCCGGCAACCGCCGGGTGCGCTAGCAGTGCCTCCTCGACCTCCCTCGGGTAGACGTTGTAGCCGCCGGTGATGATCATGTCGGATGTCCGGTCGACCAGGGTAGCCGCGGTCGTCGATGCGGGCCAGATCGCGGGTGCGGATCCACCCGTCCGCAGTGATCGTCTCCACGGTGATGTCCGGCGCGTCCGCGTAGCGAGACATCCCGAAGGGCGCGCGGACCCGCAGTTCGCCTACCTCGCCGGCGGGTAGTTGGGTGCCTTCTTCGCTGGTGACGGCTACCTCGGCATCGACCGAGGGGTGCCCGCACGAGCCGAGCAGCGACGGGTCGCGATGGTCATCGGCGTCCAGCACGGTGATCGCCAGAGGTGCCTCGGTCTGGCCGTAATACTCCACAAGCCTGTGCCCCCACAGGTCGAGTACCTGCTCGAGCAGGGGCCCGGGCATCGGGCTGGCCCCGTAGATCGCGGTGCGCAGGCTGGAGACGTCGGCGCGCTCGGCGGCGCTGGAGTGGACGAGCATCCCGAGCATGGTAGGCACCAGGTTGATCTCGGTAGCCCGGTATCTGGCGAGCTCATCGAGATACGTCGCCGGGTCGAAGCCGGCCAGCACCGCGGCACAGCCGCCGCGGATCCAGTACGGCAGGATGAATGCTCCGCTCGCGCGCTCAGGTGCGGTCAGGTCCCAGTTTCGCCGCCGTCACATGTCCGGTCCAGACCAGCCAGGCGGCAAGCAGGACGACGCCGTCGGCGAGCAGCATCAGGCCGGTGAAGTCGCCGTAGCCGGCGGCATAGGACCAGACAGTACGCCGCACTGACGAGGGATTGAATCGGGTGATTCCCTATGTATGCGCGGCGGGCTCCGCCTCCCGGGAATTCCCCGGGCTGCCAGGGCGCAGGTTCTGCCCCCGCCAGGCGGCGCCAAGCTCCGCCCGGGAGCGGATGCCGAGCTTACTGTAGACGCGGGCGAGATTCGCCTCGACCGTCTTCGGGCTCATGAACAGCTGCGCGGCGACCTGCCGGTTCGTCAGCCCGGAGGCGGCGAGGTCAGCAACGAGCTTTTCCGATTCGGTCAGGTCGCCGCCCGTTCGCCGCCCGGCGGCGCGGTCAAGCTCGGCGCGCGTGCGCTGCGCCCACAGGGCTGGCGCCGGCGGACTCGAAGATCTCAGCGGTTCGCGCAAGCAGCTCGCAGGTTGATCGCTTCTTTCTGCCGCGGCGCTCGATCTCGCCGGCGACCAGGAGCGTGCGCGCGAGTTCCAGCCGCAGCTCGAGCCGCTCGGCGCGGCGCATCGCGCTGGCGGCCGCCGCCGCGGCGGCGGCGAGGTCACCGCGGGCTGCTAGCAGCAGCGCGCGGCAGCGGTCCGCCTGGGCGAGCGCCCACCCTCGCTGCAGCCGCGTCCCCGCCTGCTCGAACATGGCGGTCAGCCGTTCCGCCCGGTCGAGCTGGCCGAGCGCCGCGAGCGCCTCGATCCCGTCCGCGAGGAACATCACCCGGACCGGCTCAGCCACGCCCTCCCGTTCGACCTCCGCGAGCAGCGGCGCCAGCGCGGTGAGGGCGTCCGCGGGCTCGCGGAGCGAGAGCGCCAGCACCGCGAGCGCCCATCTCGCCCAGATGGCCCCGATCCCGTAGCCCGTCGCGGCGGCGAGCCGGAGAGCCTCCTCGGCCATGCTCCGCGCTGCCTGGGCTTCACCGGCATACGCGACCGGAACGGACCCGAGCGCCAGCGCGGTGCAGCGCACCGACTCCATCCCCGTGCAGGACGCGTACTCCACCGCCTCGTCCGCGTAGGCCACGGCGACGTCAAGCCGGCCGCGCCAGCCCTCCGCCCAGGCGAGGCAGCTGGCGACGTAGGCGAGATCGCTCTCCTCGCCGCGGTCGAGTGTTCGCTGCCGCAGGCCCGCGAGCAGCTGGCACGCGCGTTCCGCGCGGTCCTCGTACAGCATCAGAAGCCCCGCGATCAGGCGCGGGCGCATCTCCATGCTGGTCTGCCGTTGCTGGTCCTCCAGTGCGAGCGCACGGTCAAGCGCGGCTTCGTCGAGGCCCCGTCCCAGCAAGTGGCCGGTCTCATGACGGACACCGCGATCGCCTCGGCCAGGCGCGACTCGTCGCCGACCTGCTCGCTCAGCGTCAGCGCCCGCCGAGCGTGCGGCTCGGAGCCGGTGAAGTTACCGGCCGCGTTTATCGCGTAGGTGAGGTGCAGCTCGAGCATCGCTACCAGGGAGGCGTCACCGCTGCCGTGCTCGAGGGCCTGCTCGAACAGCCGGACCGCTTCGGGGAAGCTCTGCTCGTGATAAAGGATCTCCCCTAGCAGGCGGAACGCGTTGGCGCGCACCCAGCCCGAGGAAACCTGGTTCAGGACGGTGTCGAGCAGCTCGCGGGCGCGGCGCGGCTCACCGGCGTGGTAGTGGTACTCGGCCGCCTGAACCCTGCGCCGCTGCACCTCCGCAACCCGGCCGGGAGGCGTCAGCCGCAGCGCCTGCTCGGTCAGCTCGAACGCGGCGTCCGGTGCGCCCCTGGCGCGGGCGTGCTCGGCCGCGGCATCGAGCGTATTCGCCAGGTCCGCGTCGGCACCGTTCGCAGCGAGCGCGAGGTGCCAGGCCCGCTCTTCGGCATCGTCAAGCACCGCTGCCAGGCGGCGGTGTGCCTGGCGCCGCTCACGGTGGCCTGCTGAGGAGTACACCACCGCCGCGAACAGGGGATGGGTGAAGCGAACGCGTGGCTCGTCCACCTCGATGATCCCCGCGGCCGCGGCCTGCTCGAGTGCCTGCCGCGACCCGTCCCGCGGCCCGTCCATCCCGGCTGTCACCAGCTCGACGGTGGGCGAGCGGAGTGCGGCCGCCGGGAGCAGCGCGTGCCGCGCCCGCTCCGGCAGCGCCGCCACCCGGGCGCCGATGAGCGCGCGCAGGCTGTCGGGAAGCGGCAGAACGGCCTGCCCGGCGTCGTGGTCATCGGGCAGCGAGCGAGCGATCTCGACCGCGAAGAACGGATTACCTCCCGCCGCCTGCCCGATCCGGCCGAGCGCCCGCCGGGTGAGCGGGCGTCCCAGCCTAAACTTGACGACCTCGTGCAGCGCGGCCGTGCCGAGAGGCCTCAGCACGACGCGCGCCACCTGACCCTCGGTCAGCGCCTGCTCGATCTCCAGCCCTGGCTTGCGGTCGGCCCCGATGCGCTCGCAGGCGAGCAGGCCGACCGGCAGCCGCCCGAGCCGCCGGGCGGCGAACGCGAGCACCCGCGCGATCGAGCGGTCGAGCCAGTGCAGATCATCGATCGCGACCAGCACGGGCGCGGTCCGTGCCAGCGCCGTCAGGACGCTGATCGTCGCGGCTCCCACGGCCCGCTGATCAAGGCGCGGACCACCCGGGTCCTCGCGCAGCAGGGCCACCGCAGCGCGACGATCCGCCGCGACCTGATCGACGTCGCTGCCCGCGCCGCCCGGCGCGGCCGCGGCCACCTGATCCTGCACCTGCCCGAATACTGGCACCGTGAGACTGAATGGCGAAACCTGTTCGAGGCAGCCTGCGGCCCGCCGCAGGCCCGGGCGGCCTGACCAGCCCGGACACGATCACTGCACCCCACAGAACAGCGCCACCCGGCATCACGCCACCGCGATCCCCGGCCAGATTCCCGGACAAGCCGCAGAACAGTAAGCGGCAAGACGCCCATGCCCGCGAGAACTGCAAGATCGCGATGTTAAGGCGCACCTCCCGAAAATGATCACTCATAGCCTCGCGGTGGATTGAGGCTTAGACGCCCCGCTTAGGTCGTTACTGTGACCACGGTGTAGCGGTCACGGGAAGCGTCGAAGTCGGTGTCGACTTCCCTCAATCCCGCGAGTTCAAGCCGTGCGCGCAGTTCGCTGATCGTGAAGGGACGGAACGTGATCACATGCTCGTGCGGCTCAATCTGGCCGCCGGTCTCGAAGACGAACACCAGATGGGCGATGTGCTCGTCGCCGAGGCGATCCGGCACCTCCCAGGCATAGAGCACCAGGCATCGCCGCCCCCCGCGGGTCACCACCCGGTCGGCAACCTGGACGATCTGCCGCTCGGCATGGAGTTTCTCCCAGTTACGGGAATCAACCACCACGTATCCCCCGGGACGGGCCATCCGCCGTAGCCCGGTCAGCGCCTCAACCATGGCGTCGCGGCCGGCGGCGTGCACCAGTGCATTCCCGGTGCACAGCACCACGTCAAACCGTTCGCCGGTGGCCGCGGGAAGATCCGGCCACCTACTGCGCAACAGCGGGATCGCCAGCCGCTCTCGCCGGAACCGGGCCGCCGCGCCCCCGGCCATCGCGTCGCTTGCGTCGGCCGCCCACACGGTGAAGCCCCGGCGCGCGAGCACTGCCGCGTCGATGCCCGTGCCGCAGGCCGCGTCCAGCACCGCGCTTGTGCGGCTGATCCGCTGCAGCAGGCGTGCCGCCGCGGGCTGGTTGATCGCGCCTCCGTCAGCAAGCGCGTCGTCGCCGAACAGCCAGTCGTAGTCGGCGGCGAGCATCTCATAGGCGTCGGCCATGAGATCGCAGTCTGCCAGACAGCGCCGGAATACCTGATCTGTATGCATCGCGAGCGTAACCCCACAGACCTGCCGTCCACGCCGAACGGCGGGGCCCGGGTGCGCCCAAGGCCCGTACCGCCCGTGACGAACTGCCGTGCCGTGGTCAGGAACTTGGCATTCTGGGCTCATGAGCACTTTCGTATTCCGGCTCAAGGCGCCCCGTCCGACGTTCGCGCTAGACATGAGCGACGAGGAGCGCGAGATCATGGCGCGCCACGCCGAGCACTGGCGGCCCTGGGTTGAGTCAGGCCAGATGGTGATCTTCGGTCCCGTGCTCGACGCTAGCGGCTCCTGGGGTCTTGGCGTCGTGGAGGCTGACGATGAAGAGGAGTTGCGGGCCTTCGCCGCGGACGATCCGGTCGTTACAACGGGCACGGGCACGATTGAAGTCGGGAAGATGCTAGGTGGCTTTGTCCGGCCACGGCCGCCCCGCTAGCAGACCGGGGACCCAGCCGGGCCAGCGCAGCAGATTCACCCGATCTGCACGCCCGCAGTCCGTCCGGGTCCGACTCCGGAGCCGCTCATAGCGGCGGCATTGCGCGCGTTCTCCCTGGACATCGGCCATCACTCAGCGTGATGCCCTCTATCGGCGTAGCCGATGCACGCCACCGACTCGGCGCGGCGTCGCGGGCCTGCCGCACTTCGTCCATGGCATCTGGCCACGCGCCGTGGAGTTGCATGATCTCGGCGCGATGCACCAGACACTGACCGCGGAAGGGCACCAGATCCGGCTGAGAGTCACACCAGCGCGTCAGGGCCGCGGTCCACTCATGTGCCCGGCGCAAATCGAAGATCTCCTGGCACGCCGCGATCACACCGCAGTAGGCGATCCCGGCAACCATCGCGGATACCTCGCCGGCGGTGACCGCGACCATGACCTCGTCGAGCAATGCGACACCCTCGGCCGTCTCTGCCAGCCGGATCAGGGCCTGACCCCGGCCGAGCCCGGCCAGGGTCTCCAGGTCCGGGTCACGGAAACGCCCGCCGATCTCGGCGGCCCGGCCGAAGGTGGCGCACGCGGTCGCGGCATCGCCGCCTGCCATGCTCTGCAGTGCGGCCGGCAAAAGCAGGTACCCCTGCTCGACGCAGTCCAGATGGTCGTCGTCAAGCAGCCGCCGGGCCCGGGCGAGCCAGCCGCCGCCGCGGGCGAACTCGCCCCGGTGCAGAAGTGTGAATCCCGGCCAGAACGCGCACCGGGCGGCCCGCGGCGCATCAGCAAGGTGCAGCCGCTCGTGATACGCGCGCGCCCAGATGCCGGCACTGTCGTCGTCCCTGCCGGCCAGGTAAGCGGCCAGCGCAAGCCGTTCAAGATCCTCAGGCGAAAGCGGCGCCTCATGATCCGCGGCAGACAATCCGGAAAAGGCGTCCGCCCAGGCATGCCGGCCAAACGAGCCCCGGCTCCGATCGAGTGCATCGCCCGTGGTCATGCGCTCTCCCACCGGAAGAACCCCCGCCGTGAATTACCCGTACGCAAACCCCCGGCACGTCACGCTACCCACCGTAACCCCCCACCCAAACATCGTGACATCGGGCATTACGTGGATGATCTTCGTCATCCCTGATCATGCTGTCATGTTTCGATACGGTTGAGGGGCTGTGCTAACAGTTGCCGCGAACAGATTGACGACGGCCACGAGGAACTGCCCGCAGACGGCCAGATAGCTGCCCGCTGGCGGCCATGAGAACTGTTCTCATGACCGTCCCTAGGCAGATCCTGATGCCCTTGACAGCAGATGACCCCACGCTCGCTCAGCATGCATGGCCAGGCCTCGGCGGTGTAGCGCCGATCACCCCGGCGCTGCCCGGCTGCTGGCCGGGGCCGGTGAGGTGACCCGGTTCCCCGCCAAGGCGCACTTCGCCTCCTGGGATGGCACCGCGCCGGCCGGCGCCTCCTCCGGGGACCAGGTCCGGCACCGGCTGCCGGGGCCGGGAACCGGCAGGCCAGCCGGGTGCTGCACATCATGGCCGCCGGCCGGCTCCGCAACCCCGCCGAGGGCCGCGCCTGCTACGACGCAAACCCGCCGCCGGGAAGACACCCCGCGAAGCGATGCGCGCCCTCAAACGCCGGCTGCCGGCATCGCCTGCCACCAGATGATCACCGACGCCCGGCGCGCGGCAACGGACCCGGGAGGACACCCGGGGGCGGCTACTGGCTCCAGCGCGGCCGGCTTGCCCCCAGCGCCGGCACTTCGGAGAAGTCACTCCCCGGACCCGCCACCCACGACCCTACGCCAGCAAGACCAGCCCATTCTCCTGGTCACTCCCGGCACTCTCCGCCGGCGCCGGACCGCAGACGTCATCAAGCGCAGACTGCTTGACGACGGCGAGGACCGGGCACACTATCCAGGCCGGGAATAACCCCTCTTGACACACAGGGGAGCCAGAGTCGGACGTTCCGGATCTGCCAGCACGGCGCGGGTGGGCCGCACGGCAGGCTGTCGCACCGGGAGTCCGCTCGGCGTGCTGGCTTTCTTGACACGGGCAGAGTCGTGCTTGTTCAGGGCCCGCTACGCTTGCATTGCAAGGCTGCAGGGCGCGGCGCGGCTGGTGCCAGGGCAGTGCTGAGCGGGCGTGTCCTAGGTAGCGGTCTGGGTAGCAGATTGGCGTTGGCGGGCGTTGCTCCGCATCGCTCTGCGTTGCTCTGGGTCGCTGTTTTGGCTGGTCACGCCACGTTAGCGCAGGTGGCGAACTGGGTGCGGGCTTCATGGCATGCAAGAGATCTGGGGTTCGAATCCCCATAGCTCCACTCGTTTTCCCAGGTCAGAGCCCAGTTCCCGGGCTTAGATCGCCGCGGACTTGTCTGTGACGATATGGCGGGTGCTGCGGCTGCATCTGCTTGGCGGAGCGCGGGATGCGCGGATTGCCAGAGGACACGGCCCGGGCACCCGGAACATTCCGGGACTCCTGCGCACGGCCGGGGAGTACAGCACGGAAGTACCGCAACCGGCCCGGACCCGGGCGGATCGGAGCGCACGCTATAGGACGCGTCAATTCGCGGAAGGCGGCTAGTGATGCGCGGTCTCCTCGGGTATTTCGTACCAACGGACCCGCTCGCCCACCTTCGCCCTGGCCTTCCAGCGCAAGCTCTTCGGAGCGGTCTCGATAGCTTTGCTAAGCAAAGCGAGTTGCTCGACGGCGTGATACTTCCCGCCCGCGGGAACCAGCCTCTGGCCATTACCGCTGGCCAGGGCGGTGATGTGGTCTAGGTTCAGGGTAACGGTCCGCCACCACCCCCAGTCGTTCCCGACGATCGGGCGGATCCGGTCGAGGCCGATCGTGCCCGGCTCGTCACCTTCCCGGACCGGGTAGGCCGAACACAGGTACAGCACGTCCTGTGCGTCCTTCTCGTTCAACTCGACGATCTGGAGCTTGGTGAGCAACAGATCGGACAGGTCGAGGGTTACCGGCATCCGCTTGAGCCGATCCTTGAACTCGACGGTGTGGCACATGTGCAGCCGGTCGATCAGCACGTCCAGAGACCGCCCGGTCTCCGCCGACTGGAAGTACAGCTGCTTATGGCCGTAGAGCGCATTGAAGTTCTTGTCGCCGACATATCCGTGGTCGGCCAGGAACCGGGTCAGCTGCCGACGATCGCTTGACGAGGTCGCCAGGTCGAGATCCTGATGATCGCCACTGCGCGGCGGGAACTCGGGCGTTAGGTACTGAATCGCCAGACCGCCGGCCAGCCTGACGGTGATGCCCTCGTCGGCCGCGGCCTCGCAGATGCCAACGGCCTCCTCCAGGGCGGCCGGCCTGGAACCGGTCACGCTCAGCCCTCCACCCGAAACGATCGTTCGATGCCGTCGCTGCCCACGTCAATCAGGTACCCGCGGACGATTCCCGATCCTGCCTCGCTGCCCGGGTTGACGCACAGCGTCGGGCCGATCTTTTTCTCTCCGCCGGACTCGTGAATGTGGCCGTGCAGGCTGAGCAGCGGCCGCACCTGCTTTACTGCCTCCAGCACGCCTCTCGAGCCGACCGGGCCCCGCATCAGGTCACCTGCCGAGGCCTGGAGTCTCAGGTTCTGGTCGAGGACCGGCGCGGTGTCCAGGCCCGACCCGTAGGGCGGGCAGTGGATCAGGAAGATCGTCCGCTTGGGATCTTTGGCCTGGTCAGCGAGGGAGTAGATCTCCTCGCGGAAGGCATCTTCGGAGACCTCCCGCGGCGTTTGCCATGGTGTTGGGCTGGATTTTCCCAGCCCGATGACCTGCAGGTCACCTGGGATGTCCACGACCGTGCCGTCGGCGTTCGTGCAGTATTGGCTGGCCGCGAGCGACTCGTCGATGTCGTACGGGTCGTCGTTGCCGGGGATGAGGACGAGCGGGACCCCCGTGCCGTCCAGCCGCTCCGCCGCTAGGTCAAGCCACTGTTTGACGCGGGCCCGGATTTCCTTGCTGAACAGCGCGTCGAGCTTGGCCTGGTCGCCGCCCAGGGCATCCACCTCTTCCTTGGTCGTCCGGAAGGCGTAGTAACCGAGGCTGGCGACGTCACGCTCCAGTGCCGCGAGCTCGTCCTCGGTCCTGGCTACGCGGCGCTGCCCCAGCAGGGTGGCCTCATAGCGGTCGCTGACCGCGATGATCGGGACCATCGCCTTGCCGGTGAGATCGCCCGCGTAAAGGACCGCGTCCGCCTTGTAAATGTTCATCTGCACGGCGTTGAGCAGCTTCCGCCAGGCTGGGTCAGAGGCGTGGAAGTCCGACACGACATACAGGCGGGTGCCACGGCGTTTCGACGCCCGTTTCAACAGCGGCATCTGCCCAGCCTACGGGTTGCGGGAAAGCGCCGGACCACCCGAACGCTGGCCGCATGGCTAATCAGGTGGGAGTTCCTTGTACAGCAGAGACGTCTGGACGCCGGAGGCCCGGTTCTTTATGGCCACGATGATGTAGATGATCACGGCGACCACGTACAGGGCGATGGTCAGGGTGATCCCGGTGTTGTTGAAGTAGGACAGCACCCCGCCCTTGCCTGGCGTGAGGGCGGCGCTGACCGCATCGGAGATCGGCTTGATGCCCGCGAACCAGTAGGTAAACACGGCAAAGGCCAGCCATATCAATCCGAACGCCCACAGCGCGTTCCGCCATGGCGCGTTGCGGACCAGGTCAGGCCGTGAGAACCGGGACACGATTGCGTTCACGCCCGGCATGCACCAGCTCAGCAGCGCCATCAGGATGCTGAACCAGATCGTGGACACCAGATTCAGCTTTCCGTCGGGCGGTGCGATGGACTTCGGCAGCAATGCGAAGTTCTGCAGGATCGCGAGAACCACGCAGACGCTGACGGCGGTGAGGATCGCGTTCAGCGGAGCGCGCAGCCGCTCGTTGACCTCGCCGAACCACTTGGGCACCTGCCGGTCCATGCTCCACGCCAGCGAGATCCGGCTGATCAGGCTGATATAAACCGGGCAGAGCAGGAACGGCCAGAGCGTGGCAGCGACGCTGACGAACAGCCAGATCGGCCACAGCCCGGGATGGGAAATGGCAGAGGCGAGCGGCAGTGCCGTCGCCTGCCCGAGAGGCGTCTTCAGGCCGGACCAGTAATTGATGCCCCAGCCCAGCATGTTCGTCGTGCCCAGGCGATTGCTGAGGGTGTCCACGTAGAGCGAGTTCATGACCACGGCGAAGAACAGCGCGCCCAGCACGCCGATCAGTATGCCGCGCTTGATGTTCCCCCTGACCTCCCCCGCGATGTACGCGGAGTACTGGAATCCGATGTACTGGAAGAGGATCACGCTCATCAGGAATGGCAGGACAGTCGTGCTCCAGTTGAAGCCGTGCCCTACGACGCCGCCAGTGACCGCGGCCTTCTGCAGCGCCGCCGCGGTCATGCCGGTGTACTTCGGCAGGTTCGCTTCGAAGCTGGCGCGGTGGACGAACAGCAGCCCGGCAACCCACATGACGATCCACGACAGCAGGCCGAACGCCCCGAGGCCAGTGACGATGCGGTGGAACCGGCGGGTCGGCTGGACCACCACCAGCAGGATCAGGGCGATCACTACGAGCGCGGCGATCATTCCGGGCCAGCCGGTGACGCTCCCGCCTGAGGTAAACCAGCCGTTCGCCCGTTTGAAGAAGCCCACCCCGGTGCCGATCCCGATGATGTCGCCGCTGATCTGGGTGTTGTGCAGCACAATCGGTATCTCGAAGGCGATGACCGCGAGTGAGGCAAAGACCAGCGTAAATGACTCGACCCAGGCGAGGAAGGGCCCGGCTTTGGGAATCAGTCGGCTGGTGAAGACGTAGTCGCCCCCGGACCGCGGCATCACGGTCGCGAGCGAAGCGAAAATGAGGCCGAGGAAAACACAGCAGATCCCGACGAGGATGGCCGTCCAGCCGTAGCTGGTGAGCCCGAACTTCTTCCCGATCGGCACGAAGGCGAGTGTGTAGAACACTGGCGCCCACGCCACCGTTATGCCGATGAACGCCGCGGTGTTGTAGAAAAGGGCGTTCCGGACGCTAACCTCGCGGACCAGCCCGGACGACTGCCGGACGAACAGAGCCCGGCCGCCGGTGGGAGCTGCCGTCATATCCGCCATCCCAGCCTCCCTGATGAGATAGGCCATCCTGACCGGTTGTAAGGCCCGTACGATCCTAGCGTCGCGCAGCCCACCAACCCAGGCCCAAGAACGGAGATCGGAAATGCGTGTCGTCTACGACCCCAGCCACGTCTTGCATGACCCCGTGACCGAAGTCCAATACGGCATTGCGATGCCTATGTACGAGGTGCCGGCGCGGGCCGAGTCGATCCGTGCCGCGCTGCTCACCGACGACAACTTTAGCGTCGCCGATGCCACCGACCACGGTGTTGGGCCGGTGACCGCGGTCCATCACGAAGGCCTGGTCCGCTTCCTCGATGAGGCGTGGGGCTTGTGGCGGATGCACGGCGGCGGAGGCGGCTCCATGCCGCCGCAGTTCATGCCGGATACGGTCCTGCATCCAGCGATGCGGGAAGGTATGGGGGAGGCGCCCGAGCCGTCGGCAGCGATCGGGCGCATTGGCTACTGGTGCTGGGAGACGATGACCCCTCTAGTGGCAGGCAGCTATCGGGCTGCGCGCGCTGCCGTTGACGTCGCACTGACGGCCGCCGACCTGCTGCTGGCCGGGGACGCGGCCGTCTACGGTCTGGCGCGGCCACCCGGACACCACTGCCCCCGGTCGGCGTTTGGCGGCTACGGCCTGTTCAACTACTCCGCTGCCGCCAGCGCCTATCTGGCCAATCGGGTCGGCAGGGTCGCGGTGCTTGACGTGGATTACCACCACGGCAACGGCACACAGCAGATCTTCTACCACCGGGCTGACGTCCTGTACGTGTCGTTGCACGCCGACCCGGACCGGGCCTTCCCCTACTTCGCCGGCTGGGCTGACGAACACGGTGCGGGCCCAGGCGAGGGCTTCACCCTCAACTTGCCACTCCCGGCCGGGTGCACGAACGACCGATATCTTACGGCGCTGGAAACTGCACTTGAGCGCATCGCCGAGCACGCCGCCGCTGTGCTTGTCGTCTCACTCGGCTTCGATACCTACGGCCAGGACCCGATCGCTGATTTTGCTCTGAGCACCGACGTCTACCACGAGGTCGGCCGGCGGGTGGCCAGCCTCGGCTTGCCGACACTGATTCTGCAAGAGGGCGGGTACTTCGTCCCCAAGCTCGGCGAGAACGCCCGCACCTGGTTGCGCGGCCTGCTGGGTAGACCGCTTGACTTGCGCGCGACGCCTAGTTGAAGCCAGCGTCCGGGACAGTGGAGGCAGCCACCAGCTCGGATAAGCCGCCCCAGCGGATCAAGCTCCATTTCCCGCCGTGTCCGAGGCCACGAGAGCGGACTCTCCTGCTCCTGCGGGCGACCGCGGTACCCGGGAGGAGCGCCAGAGCCTCACGCCGAGCGTCACGATCACCAGGTAGGAGAGCAACAGCCCGAGCACCAGGAACACGAACGCGATGTCCAGCTGGAGTCCGGTGCCGAGGGCAAGGGCGGTGACGGCGGTGGCGGCGCTTCCCGCGGACATCCAGGGGAGCCAGCGGGGAACGTCCCCTCCAGCCCACCGGCAGCCGGGGTCTGAGTGACCACACAGGCATTAAACTCGACGCACTGCTTGAAGTGGGATCCTCTCTGGCGATTCTGGGTGGGCCTGATCCGTTTTAAGGGACAGCCATCACACCGCGCCCGGGACTTCGGGTGCCCGTCGAGCGTGGAGCGGCCATGACCGATCCTGGCACCTGACGAAAGCCAGCATCGAAAGCCGCGTAACCTGCCGGACCTGCCAGGACGCAGGCAGCGGTCCCACGGGCACGCGCACCGGCTCCCGAGGCAGACAGAATGAGTGGGACCAGGCGACTGTGGGGGATCAGTGCGGCCAGCATTCTTGACTGCTCAAAGGCGTTGTCGGGCTCCCGGCGGGAGCACATGATCAGCGTTGGCACGGTGAGCTTGGGCGCGAGGTCCGTGACGTCGATGTTGGCGAATTCGCCGACGAACCGCCACGCGTTCTCCGGTGATGTCGAACGCCGCTGAAGCTCGTCGAAACTGCGCCACTGCTCCTGGGTGGCGTCGGGCAAGAAGCGGGATATGAAGATCTGCCGGTACGTCGGATCCGGGCGGCCCCAGCCCAGGCGGACGACGTCGATGCGGGCCTCGGCGAGGTCGAGTTCGCCGGGGGTGCGGGCGCGCTTGCGCCGGCCTTGGGCGTATGAGCCGAGCAGCACCCGCACGTCACGGCGCGGCGTTCACCAGTCTCTCACCTGGGACGGCCGCGCCTTAGTCTCCAGGTGTTCTCCAGCTTTCCTCCAAGGCTGAGCGTTACCCGAGCGCGCACAGTGGTGCACGCGTCCACGGTCACGCGCTAGGCGGGCCCAGTGCACAAAGGAGAAGCCGTGATCAGTCTTCGGGCCGGCCGCCGCGATATTGCTGCGGGTGCCCGGGCGATGGTGCCGTGGCTGGCCGGGGAAGCCTCGTTCGGGCTGGTGATCGGCGTCAGTGCCGCACGGGCAGATGTCCCCACGCCGGCCGGATGGCTGACCGGCCCGCTGATCAATGCCGGCAGGTCACAGGTGACCACGATCGGGATGCTGGGCGCCGGAGCCGCCCCCATCGTGGTGGTAGCCGCGGCATTGATCATCAACATCATGGCCGGGTACTGGAACCGGCCCGAGGAGACAGCCGCGGGGGCCTGATCTGAGTTCGCAGGCGTGGTTCGGGGCAGGGCTGGGGAGCGGCAAGCAAGCTGCCGGAAGGCCGCACCGCATACGGCACCCATGAGAGCGCCACTGGTGTCAAAAGGCACCCGTGGGGGCTGGTGGCGCTGTGCGTGTGTCAGAGCAGGCCGGTGGTGGCGCGGGTGAGCAGGTAGAGGTTGAGGCCTGTGATGATGACCGTGGTCAGGAGCATCAGAATGCTGGTCAGTCGGCGGTTGGCCATGTCGGTCATCGTGCCGCGGTCCCGGGTGATGAGCAGCAGCGGGATGAGGGCGAACGGGATGCCGAAGGACAGGACAATCTGGGAGTAGACCAGGGCCTGGCTGGTGTTGACGGCGAGCGCGAGGATGATCAGCGAGGGGAGCATCGTCAGCGCGCGGCGGGCCAGCAGCGGGATGCGCCAGTTCATGAAGCCGGCCATGACCACCTGGCCGGCGTAGGTGCCGACGCTGGAAGACGACAGGCCCGAGGCCATCAGGGCTATTCCGAAGGCCAGCGCGGCGCCGCCGCCGACCAGGGTGCCGAGGTGGGCGTGGATGGGACCGAGGTCGCTGATGCCGGTCAGTCCTGGCTTGTGAAACAGCGCCGCGGCGACGCACAGCATGGAGAGGTTGACCAGTCCGGCGATGCCGAGGCCGGTGATGCAGTCCCACTTGTTGTAGGCCAGGAGGGTCTGGCGTTCCTGGCGGCCGGCGGCCTGGATCCGGCTCTTCTGCAGTGCTGAGTGCAGGTAGACCACATGCGGCATGACGGTCGCCCCGATGATCCCGACGGTCAGGCTCAGGGAGTCTGCGCCGCTCAGGTGCGGCACGAGACCGTCAGCGATCTGCCCGTAGTCCTGGCAGCCGACGGCGAAGAACACGTAGACGAAACCCATTCCGACCAGTGCCAGGAGCGCGATGATCGCCAACTCGAAGCGGCGGTAGCCACGCTGCTCGAGAGCAAGGATCACGAAGGCAACCACCGCGGTGATCAGCCCCGCCGGGAACAAGGGGATACCGAAGATGAGGTTCAGGCCGACAGCGGCGCCGACGAACTCCGCGAGGTCAGTCGCCATCGCGACGACCTCGGCCTGCAGCCACAACATCACATTCACCCGGCGGCCGTATCTCTCCCGGCACAGCTCCGGCAGGCTGCGGCCGGTCGACAGCCCAGCCTTGGAGGTGAGGTACTGGACCAGGATGGCCATCAGGTTGGCCATCACGATGACCCACACCAGCTCGTAACCGTACTCGGCGCCGGCGGCGAAGTTCGTCGCGAAGTTACCCGGATCGACGTAAGCGACCGAGGCAACGAACGCCGGGCCCAGCAGGCTCAGCACGGCCCGGATCCGGCCCCGGGCCCGCACATCCTGCAGTGTGATACGACCGCGGGTCCCGGCTTCGGCAGCGGTGGTCACGGCAGGACCACGCCATGCACGAGATAGGCCAGCTGAGTTCCCAGCGCACGGCGCCTGCCGCCGATCTCGACCCACAGCGGGCCACCGAACGGCTCCCGATCCAGCACCCGCAGCATTACCCCGGGCCCGATCCCCAGCCCGGCGAGATACCGCAGTGCGGCACTTTCCTCGTCGCTGACGCGGTCCACCCGGAAGCGCGCACCCTCCGGGGCATCCGCGAGCGCCGGAGACCAGTCCTCGACATGATCACCCGACGGCGGCGGGATCGGGTCACCGTGCGGATCACGCCGCGGATGCCCCAGCACCGAGTCGATACGGTCGATCAGCAGCTCGCTGGCCGCGTGCTGCAGTGCCTCCGCCTCCGCGTGTACCTCATCCCAGCGCATACCCGCGGCCCGCACCAGGAACGTCTCGATCAGCCGGTGCCGCCGGATCACGTTCGTGGCGTGGCGCTCGCCATGCTCGCTCAGCGCGATACCGGCGCTGCCGGCAGCGGCCAGCAAGCCCGCGGCCTCGAACCGGCGCAGCATCGCCGACACCGAAGGAGGGGCAACCCCCAGCAGGGCAGCCACATCAGACGTCGACACGGGCGGCGCCCTGAAGGTCAGCAGGTAGATGGCCCGGAGATACCTCTCCATCGCCTCCGAGCGCTCCAGGTCACAGCAGGAAAACCTGCGCCCGACCGGTGCCGAGTTCATATCAGTCAGCTAACCCTGCCCAGCAGCCAATTCTAATCTCATAATTAGACGCATCTAATCCCGCATACGCCGCCCTAACCCCGCCCAGTCCGCGCGTCATAAGCCCCGGCGCCAGGGCAGGCAGTGCCCGCGGTCAGATCGCAGCTCACGCCCCCCGATGCGCGGTCGCTGTGGCTGGATCAACAGCAGCCTTTGCCGTGCCAGGCGTCGCGGCCCTCCCTGATAGCGGCCGAGGCGACCGTGAGACCGGCGCATGAGTCCAGCCACCACCAGCCCAGTACGGCGTTGACAGCCAGGCTGATCAAGACCGCGGCCGCCAGCGCGGCATAGAGGAGGCTCTGCGTGCCTTCCCCGGCGGTCGCGGTGGAGCCGAGCGCGCGCCGAGGCGGTGTTTCGCGTGACCGAGCAGCGGCATCACGACCCCGCTCAGGGCGGCAAGGACAATACCTAGGCCGCTGGGATCTGGCCGGTGGCCAGTGAGCCGGCCATGCACCGACTCGGCGGCGACGTAAGGTGCTAGCAGCCAGAACGATACCGCGATCCCACGCTGCGCCCGCTGCTCGGCGGCCTCTGAGTGGGCGCGGTCGCCGGTGAACTGCCAGATCACGCCGATTTCATCCGGTGCTCTGTCGAGGAAGGGCCACTGACGGTATTCGGCACGACCGCCGAGGCGGATCGCGCCGGCCCCCTGATCGGGAGAGTCATCGGTCACGTTCGGTACGTACAAGATCGGACGTGGATCGCGCCGCGTTAGGAGGGGCGATGGCCCGGTTGCGGGGAGGTCGTCTCCGATGGGCGATCGCCGGGGTCCTGGTGGTTGCGTTGGTTACCACGGTAATCGTGGCCTGGCCCCTCGTTCAGCGCTACACCGGTGCAGCGCCCCCAACCCAGTACTACCAAAAGGTCCAGCTAGACCCCGCCCTTGCCCAGGACTACCCGCGAGTTCTCGGGGTCGCGCACAATGCCGGCAACAACCTGGGAACGCTGACAACGGCGCTGCACTACGGAGCCGATGTTATCGAGATCGACGTGATCTCCGCGCGCGGCCAGCTCGTGGCAGGCCGCGACCAGTGGTGGCCGTGGCTGGCCCAACAGCTGTTCCGAGGGCCGACGCTGGTAGAAGGCTGGGACCACGCGGCTGCCGCCGGCATCGTCAAGTTCGACCTGAAGCAGACGGACCGCAGATTCCTGGATGACCTGATCGCCTTCCTGGCTCCGCGCGCCAAGTCCCGGCGCGTGATGATCTCCAGCCGCGACCAGGACGCCCTGCTCTACCTGCACACCCGCCTGGCCGATGTCGCGCTGTTGTTCAGCGTGGCCGGACCCGATGCGGTCTACCAGCTAAGGTCGGACCCCGCGCTCCAGAAGGCCATCAGCGGTGTGTCGGTCTTCCAGGGCCTGGTGGACGCGAGCCTGGTCACCTGGGTGCACGAGCAGAAGCAGCTGATCCTGGCGTGGACGGTCAATGACAGCCAACGTCTCAACCAGCTGGTCCGGCTGGGCGTCGACGGCATCACCACGGCGAACCTGGCCATCCTCCGGGCACTCGGGTGATCGGCGACGCAGGGTGCTACGCGCAAGGTTGTGTGTGCCGAGCGTCCGTTCCCTGCCGACCGTAGTGAATCCTGATGAACTGTCCGCAGGAAAGTGACGGCAGCACCGCTGCTGCGGCGGCTGATGCCGCTCGGCCACTAGACCCCGGATCCCTGGCCGGCCAAGGTGGTGGTGCCAGGGCGGCCTGCCGGGCGAGGTGGATTACTACTGGCGCAAGCTCTCCGAGGGTGGGCGGGAAATGGTCTGTGGCTGGCTGAAGGACAAGTACGGGCTGTCCTGGCAAGTCATCCCCATTGTGCTCATCGACATGATCAGCGATCCGGACCCGGAGAAAGCGAAGCGGGCCACCGAGGCGATGCTCGCGATGACCAAGTTCGACATCGCCGCGCTCAGAAGGCGTACGAGGGGCAGTAAGAGGCGTCATGAACGCTTGCATGCAGCCGGACCTCGAGAAAGGGAAGTCACGCGTCCGCCTAGAAGGAGCCAGGCATGTCCGCTCTCACCCAGCAAAGGCGTCAGTGGGATATAGGGCTCCAGGAGATAAGCGGGCGAGATCACCAGGATCTTGTCGTCGTCCTGGCTGGCGTTCCCGCGGCCATCCCGGTTGCTTGTCGTGCACCACAGCGAGCCATCAGGTGCGCGCACGACCGCCCGCAACCGGCCGTGGTCACCCACGAAATGCGCCACCGGCACGCCCACTGGCCCTGGCCAGTGGGCATCATCAGCTCGTGCTCCATCCCCGGCATGAGGGGCGTAGTCGCAGTACAGGCCGGTGCTGTGCCGCTGCCGAGCGGGTAGATTACGAGGATCCCTGGCAGAGTCCGCAGGTCCTGTTTTGCTCGCCGTCAGCCCAGTTACAACTGGGTGACGCCGCGCACCGGCATGAGAACCATCGGATCTCCATACCGATTCCACTGCCCCTCTACGAGGTGCTGGAAGGAAAGCATGTGCCGCTGTTGTGGTACAGGCGCCGGTCCTGGACCTCGCCAGCATGTCGCCTCCGAAAGGAGCGCACCTTGGAATGCCCATTACCAGGGTGGCAGGTCGCCTTCATTGGAGCGCTCAGGTTGCTGGGCTACCGGCATGCCCGTGATCGGGCACTGACCCCAGGGCCTTCGAGGAGGAGAGGAGCATGGAGGAGACCGGATCGCCTTCGACCGCCAGGACGCCGATACCTTCGAGATGCGGGCCGAGCGCTGCTTCTTCCGGGACTTCTTCGCCGCCACGGCAACACGCTGCTCACCACCGTGGTGTGCACCTGGGACGCCAACTGGATGCGGGCGTGGACCTCGCAGTCAGCGGGCTGCGCGCCGAGCGCACCTCGCTGATGTCGCTGGGGGACGACGCCTGCCGGTTCCGGGTGGTGCGTACCGACGATCCTCTGGCCCCCCATACCGATGAGCTGCACCAGCGGTTCAGCGGCGAGCAAGCAACCGGCTGATAACCGGTCCGGTCGGGAACCGAGCATAGGACGAGACGGACATGTTTACTACCAAGAGGCCGGGCTCCGCAGCCGCGCTTGCCGCCCTAGGTGTGCTGGCGGCGGCCTGCGGTGGCGGAGGCGAAGCAGGCGGTGGCGAAGCCGGGGGCGGCGGCGCACCCAAACTTATCGGTGACGGCACTCTGAAGGTGGGATACGTGCTGCCGGAAACCGGTCAGCTCGCGTTTCTTGGCCCGCCGCAGATCCAGGGCCTGAAGTTCGCTATCAAGCAGATCAACGCCGACGGTGGTGTGCTTGGCAAGCGGCTCCCGGACCCGGTGGCCGGTGACGAGGCAGGTGACCAGGCCGTGGCGCAGCAGTCGGCTGACCGGGTGCTGGCGGGTGGCGTGCAGGCGGTCGTCGGCGCGGCCGCATCCGGTATGACCGTGTCGATCATCGACAAGATCACCGGCGCGAAGGTCGTGGAGTGCTCTGCCTCGAACACGGCCCCGACATTCACGAATTACCAGGACAGGGGTTACTACTTCCGCACGGCGCCGAGCGACGCACTGCAGGGTCCCGTGCTGGCCGATACCGTCGTCTCGGACGGGTATTCCAAGGTCGCGGTCGTGGCCCGGGCGGACGACTACGGCAAGGGCCTCGCGGACGCGACAGCCAAGTCGCTGCGGGAGGCTGGCACCACCGTCGCGCTCAGCAACGTTTATGACCCGAATTCCACCAACTTCGGCGCCGTAGTCCAGAAGGTCGCCAATGCGAGGCCGGACGCCGTGGTGGTCATCTCGTTCGAGGAGGGCAAGCAGATTCTCAAGGGCCTGATCGAGGCGGGGTACGGCCCGGCCAAGGTCGGTGTGTACGGGGCAGATGGACTGCGCAGCGAGGAACTTCCGAAGCTCGTTGACCCGAAGAACCCGTCGGTGCTGGCCGGGATGAAGGGCACTGCGCCGGCGTCCGCGGAGAACGCACAGTTCACTGCGGCTCTCAAGCAGTTCGACCCGGGCCTGAAGGAGCTGCAGTACGCACCTCAGGCGTACGACTGCATGACCGTCATCGCGCTGGCGGCGGAGCAGGCGAAGACCAACAACCCGGCGGTCTTCAAGAACGCCATGGTCGGAATCACCAGGGATGGCACCAAGTGCTCGACGTTCGCGGCGTGCAAGGAGCTCATCGCCGCCGGGACAAACATCGACTACCAGGGCGTCAGCGGTCCGCTGAACTTCATCGCCGCTGGCGAGCCAGGTGAGGCGACGATCGAGATCTACAGCTATGACAAGTCCGGCAAGCTGCAGTCGGTGAAGACGGTCCAGTCGAAGCCGGTCTCGTGATGCTGTTCACGCTGGCCGCAGCGAGCTGATCCGGGGAAGGAAGGGCAGCCCGTCATTCCACCCTGGCCAGCGTGCCCAGGTAGCACTCGATCACCTTCGGGTCGTCGAGGAGTTCCCGGCCGGTCCCGGTGTAGGCATTCCGGCCTTGGTCCAGGACATAGCCACGGTCGGCGATCTGCAGGCATCGCCGGGCATTCTGCTCGACCATGACGATCGACACGCCAGCCTCGTTGACCTGGCGGATCCGGTCGAAAACCTCATCCTGGATGCGGGGCGAGAGCCCGGCCGACGGCTCGTCGAGCAGAAGCACCGAGGGGTCCATCATCAGCGCCCGGCCCATCGCCAGCATCTGCCGCTCGCCACCGGACAGCGACCCCGCTTTCTGTCTGCGCCGCTTCGCGAGCAGGGGAAAGAGCCCGGCCACGTCGGCGAAGCGCTCGGCGTAGCGCCGCGGCCGCAGGTACGTGCCCATCTCAAGGTTCTCCTCGACGGTGAGCGCGCCGAACACGTTCCGGGCCTGCGGCACGTACCCCACGCCCAGTGACACCAGCGCGTGGGCGGACAGGTTCGTGATCGTGTCGCCATGCAGATACACCGTTCCGCTGCGCACCTGCAGCAGCCCGAACATGGCCTTGAGCAGCGTGGACTTGCCTGCCCCGTTCGGGCCTATGACGCCGACCAGTTCACCGCTGGCCAGCGTCAGCGTGCACCGGTTGAGTATGTTTACCTCGGGCAGGTAGCCGGCCACGATGTCCTGCGCCGCCAGCAGCGGGCCGCCATCGGACGGGGAGGAGACGTTCATCTCAGCTCTTCGTCTCCCGCGCGGCGGCCATGATGGGCGCCGAGATAGGCGTCGATGACCGCGTGGTTCGACCTGATGCTGGTGGCCGGGCCTTCGGCGATGACGCGTCCCTCGGCCATGCACACCACCCAGTCGCTGATCCCCATCACGACGTCCATGTCGTGTTCCACGAACAAGATCGTCATGCCCTCGTCGCGCAGTTGCTGGATGTGCCGCAGCAGCGACTGAGTCAGCGCCGGGTTGACCCCCGCCGTCGGCTCGTCAAGCATGATCATGGCTGGCCGGACCATGAGTGCCCGGGCCAGTTCCAGCAGCTTGCGCTGGCCGCCGGAGAGCGTCCCGGCGAATTCGTCGCGCATCCTATCCAGCTGGAACCTGGCCAGCATTTCGTCCGCCAGCCGCTCGATGCTCTCCTCGCGCGCGCGCCACAGCGGGTGGACTAGCGCGGTGAAGAACCGCTCGCCCGTTTGCTGCCTGCTCGCAAGCTTGAGGTTCTCCAGGACGGTGAGCAGGGTCAGCGATTTGGTCAGCTGGAAGGTGCGCACCATCCCGGCCCGTGCGACGCGGTAGGCGGGCAGCCCAGCCAGTGACCGGCCCTCGAACGACCAGCTGCCAGCATCGGCCCGGTCGAACCCGGTGAGCAGGTTGAATAGCGTGGTCTTGCCGGCCCCGTTGGGGCCGATGAGCGCGGTAATCGCACCGCGCTGGACCTCCAGCCTGCTGACCTGAACCGCGCGCAGCCCGCCGAAGGTCTTGGTGACATCATCGGCAACGAAGATGGGGTCGGGCTTACTGACCCCAGGTTCGGGCGGCACGGCCGCGAGCCGGGCGGCCCGGGGCACCGTCTCAGCGGTCACCGAGCATCATCTCCCTCCGGTCTCCCAGTATCCCCTGCGGCCGGTAGATCACCAGGAGCATGAGCCCGACACCTACCAGCGCGAACCGGACCGCACCCACCTCGGTGGGGTTGATGAGGCTCGCTGGGATGAGCCCGGTGCCGATGGCCTGGCGCAGGAAACTGTCGGTGAACACCAGGATGAACCAGAAGATGACCGACCCGACGACAGGGCCCAAGATCCGCCCGGCACCGCCCAGTATCAGCAGCGTGTACAGATAGAACGTCACCACCGGGTTGTACGCGTCCGGCTGGACCGCCTGGGTGTAGACGGCGAGCAGCATGCCTCCGGTGGCCCCCAGCACGCCGCCGAACACCAGGCTCTGCAGCCGGTAACCGAAGACGTTCTTGCCGAGGCTGCGGGCGGCATCCTCGTCCTCCCGGACGGACCGGATCACCCTGCCCCACGGGCTCTGGATGATCAGGAACATGAGCACGCAGGCGAGCGCCACCAGCGACCACGAGATGACCATGATCCACAACGATCGGTCGCTGACGCTCAGCTGGCCGAACCCGTATTGGCCCGCCGGTATGGGATTCATCGCATACAGCGGGTCGGCGAACCGCGTCAGGCCGTACACGCCGCCGGTGACCGGCGAGGCGAAGGTCGAGCGGTAGACGTAGCGGAGTATCTCGCCCGCCGCGATGGTCGTGATCGCCAGATAGTCGGCCCGCAGCCGCAGCGTGGGTATGCCCAGGAGCAGGGCGAGCACGATGGCCAGCGCTATGCCGATCACGATGCCTGCCCACAGCGGCGCACTGAAGGTGGCCACTGCGACGGCCACGCCGTAGGCGCCAACCAGCATGAAGCCCACTTGGCCGAAGTTCAGCAGTCCCGTGTAGCCGAAGTGCATGTTAAGCCCGATGGCCGCAAGGGCGTAGATAGCCGCCTCCGGCCCGATGGCGGCCCGGGACGCATCGCCGAGGATGGTGAGGAAGTCCATCTCAGCAATGCCCTTCGCCTGCCGGGGAGAGAATCACGATCAGCCCACCCGTTCCCTCTGGCCGAAGATGCCTTGCGGGCGAACCAGCAGCACGAAGATCAGCACGACTAGGGCCCAGGCGTTCTGCAGCTCGACGGGGAACCAGATGGTCGACACCTGGGCCACGATGCCGACCACGAGGCTGCCGGCGATCACCCCGTAGGCCGTGCCCAGCCCGCCGAGGATGACCGCGGCGAACATGAGCAACAGCAATTTGAAGCCCATGTCCCAGGACACGAGCTGGGCGAGCCCGAAGAAGACGCCGCCCAGGGCAGCGAGCCCGCCTGCCAGCAGCCACACGTTGAGGATGACCCGGGAGACATCGATGCCCGATGACTCGGCCAGGTCACGGTTGTCCGAGACCGCCCTGATCGCCTTGCCCGCGCGGGTCCGCCGGAGCATCAGCCCGACGCCTGCCAGCACGAGCAACGACAGCAGGGTGATGACCAGGTCACGGGGCGCGATGAAGACCGGGCCCCATCGCCACCCCTGCTGGATCGTGTAATCGGCGTATGGCTGTGGCCGGGTGCCGAAGAGCACCAGGATGATGTGCCTGATCAGCAGGGACAGGCCGATCGAAATGATAAAAAGCTGGATGCGGCCGATGCCTCGCCGCCGCAGCGGCTGCCACAGACCGAGCTCGAGCACCCCGCCGAAGATTGCGCCGAAGGCCACCGTCACCAGCGCCGCCGGGATGAGCTGCAGCTGAGGTCCGATCACGGACGCATTCAGCACGAAGGCGACGGTGGCGCCGAGCGTGACCAGCTCACCATGGGCAAAGTTGATGAGCCCGGTGGTGGCGAAGATCAGCGAGAGCCCGACGGCGGTGATCGCGATGATCGACCCGAACTTGATGCCCTCGACGAGCAACTGGGCGAACTGGCCTAGCCAGTGGACAACAGCATTCTGGGGAGGACTCCCGCCTCCCCCGCCTGCTCCGCCGGGTCCGGTACCGGGCGCAGGCGTGCCCGTGGTGAGCTGAAAGATCACCGCCCGCGACTCGCCGGCCGGGACAGGGACGTTCTTAAGCGTCTGACCGCCCTCCCGCGCGAGGCTCAGGCCAGCCGGCAGGGTGGCCACGTCGAGGGTGATGGTGTAACGGCCCGCGCCAGGCAGGGAGATTCCCCACGTCCCGTCCCTGGCGGTGGTGGCCTTCCCAATCTCGGCGCCGTTCCGGGTGGCGGTGATGGTAACCCCGGCCACAGGCGTGCCATCCGGTGCGCGCAGAGTTCCGTGAACCGACTGGCTCTGGGCATAGGCGCCTGCCGGGGCCAGCAGCACCCACAGCACCAGCGCCAATGCCAGTATCGTGACCCGCCCGCTCACACCGCGCGCCTTCCTTCCGCCTTCTCAAAAGGCTTCATGATCGTGCGGAACTCGCCAACAGATTTGCCACCGGCTGCGCAGGGTCAGGCAGCTACTAGAAGTCTCCTCCGCCGAAGTCCCCGCCGCCGAAGTCTCCTCCGCCGAAGTCTCCTCCGCCGGAGTCCCCCTCACCGGAGGAGTAATTGTCGGCAAAGATGGGGTAGGGCGCGAGCGCCTGTCCGAGCAGGAACCCGGTGAACAGGCCGGGGCCAAAGCCGTAGCCGCCCCAGTACGCCGGGGCGAAGCCGGCGTTGACGTAGCTGACCGGGGTGCCGCGGACCTCGACCGTGCGCATGTCGGGCTCGATACCCTGCTCGACCTGGTGGGCGCAGGCGGAGCAGGCGGGGACGGAGCGGCCGGGCCCACCGTCCGCGGGTGTCCAGTAGACATCGCTGACCGACATGCCGTGCCGTGGATCGAAAAAACACGATGGGCGCCGGTCGGGCCGAGGCTGGCCGCCCGCAACAGCGTCGGCGCACGCCAGGTGATACTGCCCCTCGGCGATAGCCCGGCTGACCGCTTCCATGTCGGTGGCCCGGGTGGCGGCATCGAGGGCGGCGGTTCCCCGCTCATAGGCGCTCACTGCCGCGGCCTGTTCCTCCGCCGCCTCCGGGCTGGTTTGGATGGACAGGTCAGCGTGATGGTCGGTGATCCCGGCGCTGAGCGCGATCAAGTCGTCCTGGGCGGCCGACTTTGCCTCCTTGAGCTCACGCTGCCGCCGCCGGCGGATAGGGCGGGCGATCAGGAAGAACCCCAGCACGCCCAGCACAACGATGACGCCGGCGGCGATCAGGACATTACGCAGCACATGTGACGGCGCACCGGCCGCAGCGGCGCCGGAGCCTGAGCTGGCGTCGTGCTGCACATCCTTCACGAAATCCATCAGCGCCGCGGAGACATTCTGGTCCGCCTGATGTTGCTTTACTACTCGTGTCGCGATATTGGCTGCGTCGCCGGAAGGGAGTATTCCTTTGCTGTAGGCGCCGAAGTGCATGCGTCGGCTGTCCAGGAAGCCGACGGTGAACTGCGCGTGTCCGATCAACGCGCCGATGATCTGGTTCATCGCGCTGTTGTAGCCCAATGAACCAGATGGAGCGACGGCCAGGTAGATGCCATCACCGCCGATCCGCTGCTCCAGCTGGGCCTGCTGGCCCGCGGAGACCAGATGGCGGCTGTCGCCGGTGACGCAGACGTGCTGCTGGGCGAGGCAATCGGTCAGCGTGCTGGCGTCGGCCTGGGAAGGAGACAGCCAGAACGCGGCGAACGCACCCACCCCCAGAGCCAGCAACGTTTTCATGCCGTGGATCTCCTGCCGTGTTAAGGCCCGAGCGACACAGCGTGCAGACATATCCGGGACGCTGATGAAGGCCGCCGCAGGCCGGCGTCTCGTCCTAGATCACCCGACGGCGGCGGCGCCAACGGCGACCTAGCGCCGCCGATCACCGCGGCCATTACCGTGGCGATCCATGCCCGCCGTCCTCGTTCTGCCAAATCCCATCTCCTGGGCTTCTTGGTCGCTGGCCTGGATGCACCAGCCCTCGCCTGGGTGCTGGCTGGCCGGGACCAGGCAAGTCGGCGGCTGTGCAGTCGCCGTGCCGGTGAGGTGATGGCCGTGTGGAGGCTGTGGCTTTGCCGCTGTGAGGGACCGTCGCGCGTGACCGCTTCACCGCCAACTTGCGGCCTCAACGGTCATCTCGCCGCTGGGCTGGCATATTCCGGCGTCTCCTCGTGTGACCGCCGGACTCGCAGGCGGGCTGGGGCTCGCAGTAGCGATCGGGCGGCTGGTGGGCCTGGGTAGCACGAGCGTCGTCCTCTGGCTGCCGTTTCTGGAGCTAGGCAAGCCGGCGGCTGTGCAGGCGCGGTGCCGCCATGGTGGTGACGATGTTCAGGAGCACGGAACCGGCGGAGGCAGGCGGCGCGGGCGGGACGCGGCAGTCGGTGCTCGGCAGGGTGAGCGTCATCTGGGTGCCGTGTCTTGGTTAGCGTGGCGGAGGATGCGAGATTCGAACCGGCGAGGGGTTGCCCCAACACACTTCCAAACGTGCACACCAGCGTTCGTGCCAGGCCGGGACAGTCCGTGAGCTGCGGCTGACCCTTGCAGCGTGTCCGTCGGCTTAGGTCGTTTCGGTGAGCACCCGGTCCAGGACGCGGCCGAACTGCTCCGGGAGGGTGACGAATCCGCCGTGGTCACCGGGGAAGTCGACCATGGTCGTGCCGAGCTGGCCGGCGAGTGCCACGGCCGTCCGGTTGGCCAGCTGCCCTTTCGACGTTGCCCCGGCGGCGATCACGATGCGGGCCGGCGCCGCCCGCAGCGCCTCGATGCCGGGCCGGTAGCGGGTTCATATACGGGCAGGGTCCGGGGCACGCGGGTCAGGCTGCTGGTGCGTACGCCTGCAGACAGGTGCGCATGAGGGCGAACTGCAACTGCGACGAGCCGAACAAGGTCGCTCGGCGGCCCGTAGGACATCAACGTGTCCTACGGCCAGCTCGCCGTCGCCGGGCCGGTGCCCGAGACCTACCTCGTCGGACCGCGCGACACCAACGACACCGCCGCCTGGCGCACCGAGATCGGCTTGAGTGGCCTTAGCCTGGTACGGGATGAGATGGAGGCACACGGCTCCCGGGCCTTCACGAGCTGGCAGCCCCGGTAAGGCCGCGGAGGCCTCGCCGGGCGCAGCGTCGGGCCCGCGTGCCCGCGGCCAGCAGGCTCCAGGTGGCGGCCTGCTCCGCACCGCGGTATTGGCCGCCGCAGTGACCGTCGTGCTGGTGGCTGCCGTGGCGGGATCGGCGTACCTGATCTTGCGCCCTGGCCGCTCTCCGGCATCAGGCCAGGCCCTGCGGCCATCTGGCATCCCGTCCGGCATCTCGGCGCACCTGGCCAACCTCATGTCGCTCTCCCCGGTTCCGGCGAAGCAGGCGCCCGGCTTCACCCTCACCGACCAGCAGGGGCGGACGCTTCCGCTTGCCGCCTTCCGCGGCAAGGTCGTCGTGCTGCAGTTCGTGGACCCGCACTGCACCGACATCTGCCCGATCGTGTCGGCTGAGTACCTTCGCGCCTACCGCGACCTTGGGCCGATAGCGGGCAAGGTCGTGTTCGCCGCCGTCAACGTCAACCAGTACCACGCGAAGGTCCAGGACATGGCCGCGTACTCGCGGGAGCGGCAGCTGACAGCGATCCCGAACTGGCACTTCTTCACCGGGCCGGCCCGCGCGCTGCGGGCGGTATGGCGTGACTACCGCATCGCCGTCGAGGCACCCAACGCCGACGCCGACATCGTGCACACCTCGGCGGTGTATTTCCTCGACCCCCAGGGCCGGGAAAGATATCTTGCTGCCCCGATGGTCAACCACGCCAAGTCCGGGAAGGCCTACCTTCCCCCAGCGCAGATAGCGGCCTGGGGGCACGGCATCGCGCTTCTCGCCCGCCACCTGGCGAGCTGACCGGACCGCAACCGGCCAGATCTAGCTGGGCCACAGCCCTGAGTCGGCCCGGACGGTGCTGCTGTGAGCTAACCTGCACCTGGCGCAACTGCTGATCAGCAGGCATGGGCCGGCTATGCCTGCCTTGGTGGCCGATGCCAAGTGACCACGCAAGTTACCATCGGCCTGTGGCCATGACTCATGAGCCAGCAGGCAGATCCGGTCCTGGAACGGCGGTTCCAGGACCGGCGACCCGCCCTGTAGACGGCACGCCCGCCACGGCAGCCAGCCCGGATGAGCGATGGCTGCGAGCCGCCCGCTACGCACGCTGGCTAGCCTGGACGTCACTGGCCTGGATGGCCGCCGAAGGCATCCTTGGCCTGCTCGCTGGTTTGGCGGCGGGCTCGATCGCTCTGGTGGGCTGGGCACTGGGCAGCGCCATCGAGGCACTAGCCAGCGTGATCGTCGTCTGGCGCTTCACCGGATCGCGGACGCTGTCACAAACCGCCGAGCAGCGAGCGCAGCAGGCGGTAGCTGTCAGCTTCTGGCTGCTGGCCCCCTACATTGCGCTCGAAGCCATCCGCGACTTGACCGGCCACCATGCCGCGAGCGCCTCAGCCCTGGGGATCGCGCTCACCGCATCGAGCGTGGTCGTCATGCCGGTGCTCGGCATTGCCAAACGCCGCCTCGGCGGGCGGCTCCAGTCCGGCGCCACGGCCGGTGAGGGTACCCAGAACCTGATGTGCGCCGCACAAGCCGCCGGGGTTCTGCTCGCCCTGGCTGTCGTCGCTATCTGGCCGGGCGGCTGGCCGATCGACCCCATCATCGCCCTCGGCATCGCCGCCTGGTCGATCTGGGAGGGAAACCGATCCTGGCGCGGCGCAGACTGCTGCTAGCACCTGCGCTAGTGGTGTGGGTGAACCGATACAGATCATCCTGATGGCCTCGTCGGGTCCGGCCCCGATCGACCGCGCATGATGTCAGCTACGTGCCGACGGGCGGACACGCCGGGTGGCACTGGCCCTTATCGCGGCCCTCCGTAAGCCGGGCGACTTCCAGGTCCAGGCTCCGCTGCAGCCGAATCCGGCGAACCGGGCCAGCGGCTCCAGGGTGAAGCCCTGCACGATGAGCGAGATCGCGATCGCCGCGGCGGCCAGCGGCGGAATCCGCAAATAGCTGTGCGGTGCCCCAGGCCGTGAATGCGAGGACAGCCACGAGCCGCATGAATCCGTGCCGTCGCTTAGGCGGATGCGCGACGCTTACCGTCGCGATAGCACCGGCGACCAGCAGCAGCGGCGCGGCCGACGCGCCGGCGTGGTGGTCCAGCGGACGCTCCGCCGATCCCGTCAGCGGTGAGGAGCAGGATGCTTCCGGCAATGGAGATCAGGCCAAGCCCGATGGCCACCGAGAGCCGGACGCACGGCGCGGCTGCCCGCTGAGGCTGATCCACGACGTTTAAGGTATCGGGGCGGGATCGCAGGCCGGGCTCACTGGGCCGCCGGAGCGGGGAGGTTCGGGCAACACGAGCAGTGTGCCGTCCAGCGCGGGTGAGGTGCCGGCTGATGGGCGGAGTCACGGGCGAGGTGAGCAGCCGTCGGCGGGCAGCGGGAAGGTGGCCATGCCGTGTCGGCGGAGTCGCCGGTCAGGGAGGCTGGGGGCCGGCACGGCGCTGGCGGACGGGCGGTGGTGGTGGCACCACCTTCCCGGCCAGGGCGCGCCCGGTGGGGATCACGACCAGTCTCCCGTCACGGGTGCGGACCGCGAAAGAATGGCCGTCATGCTCTTCGAGAATGCCCAGCACGTCGGCGATCTGCTCGCCGCCATCTGGGCCGAACCGGCGCCAGCGGATCACGACCCGCTTGCCAACGTCGGCCGCGGTGAGCCGGACCTCGAGCCGGTAGCGCATGCCGGTCACCTGCTCCGGGGCGCGGCGCAGGTCTTGTCCTTGACGTCGATGCACGGCGCGGTGATCACATATGTCACGGGCGGCCCACCTCCCTCGGTGACCTGCCTTCTGCGCCCGGCCGGCCGCGTGGGCGGGTCTAGTCTGCTCGTCATGATCGCGATCTCTCTCGGCTTCGCCGGGCTGTGGGTGTATGGGGCCTTGCGTGGCCGACTGCTTGGGGCGGGGGTGGCCATGGAAGAACTCCGCCGCTCCGTGCCCGGATTCACGCTCGGCGGCGCTGTCTATATGGCAGGAACCCTGGCGCAGTTTTCCTTTCTTCCGCGGCAGCCATGATCATGTTCGGGCTGCTCGCCGTCTACTACCTGTTCGAGCACCTACCCAGCCCGGGCGTAGGAGCAGATTCGTAGCTGCCCGGTCGGGGTCGCCAGTTCGGCATGGCTGGAGGGATCCGGACAGTCTTTTGTCCGGATCCCTCCAACCAAGGCGCGGCGCGGTCGTGTGCGCCTTGGTGATCATGGGATAAGTGCTACGGGAGCGACACCTAGCCCATGATCACAAAGCGAGGAGGTCGTGCGCGCGACGGGCCGCGCAGAGGACGGAGCACGCAAAACGGGCCTTGACCCGGGTGGGGTCAAGGCCCGTTTTGTCTGTCATTCCCGGGCCGGAGGCCCCGGGGGTATGAATCAGTGTGTTACGGGGCGGCCGCGGCCAGCGCGCCGATGACGGCGCCGTTGAGCGTGCCCAGCCCGGTCACTTGGTCCCAGCCGGTGCCGGTCGCCAGCGAGGTGTCCTGGTCAAAGGTCCGCACGCTGTAGACGGTGCCGCCGCTGGCGTCAACGCCGTTGGCGTAGTCGGCGGCGATCGACTGCGGTGTCGGGGCGTGCAACTCGCCGGAGAGGCGGCCGTCAGCGAGGAACACCACCCGGTCGGCATGGGAGGCGGCGAGCGGATCGTGGCTGACCATGATGACCGTCTGCCGCTGCCCGTCGAGAAGGCCGCGGAGCAGGCCCAGCACCTCGCGGCCGCTGGCGGAGTCCAGCATGCCGGTCGGCTCGTCGGCGAAGACCACATCCGGCTTGGTGATGAGCGCCCGGGCGATGGCCACCGCTGCTGCTCGCCGCCGGAGAGCTCGGCGGGCTGGTGCGTGGCCCGGCCGGCAAGGCCGACCGCATCGAGCACGTCCCGTATCTCCCGCCGGGCTGGACGGCGCCCGGCCAGCCGCAGCGGCAGCGCCACGTTAAGCTTCGCCGTCAGCGACCGGCAGCAGGTTGAACGACTGGAAGATGAAGCCGATCCGGTCCCGGCGCAGCAGCGTCAGCCGCGTCTCGCTGAGCGCGCTCAGCTCATGCCCGGCCAGCCGGACCTCGCCCGGCGCGGGCCGGTCAAGCCCGGCCGCGCGCTGCAGCAGCGTGCTTTGCCCGAGCCGGAGGGCCCCATCACGGCGGTGTAGGTGCCCTGCGCAAGCGCAGCGTGACTTTGTCGAGGGCGGTTACGGCGCTGGCACCCGACCCGTACACCTTGGTGACCGCGCACAGCGCGACCACGACTTCCTTGGTTCCGGCTTCAGGCAGTACTGAACTCTGTGATTGGCGCATGATGGCCTCTCTGATGGTCTTCGGTATGGTCTGGCTCGCATATGCGCGGTGTCACGCCATGTCGTCTCCGTCCGGAACCCAGCGGGGGACGCGGACCGAGATGAGCGAGCACGCCCTTGGCCCCTGCTAGCGGGGCGGCGGGCGGGAGAAGCAGTGCCCGCGCGATCCGGGCGCTTTCCGGCTGTCTTGCGGTCACCGCCGGCCTTCCTTCTGCGCTGGCGCCCAGCCTTTTCCCGGGGAAGATCGGCGAGGCCGTACCCCGGTCAGCTTACCGAATCTGGATTCGGTAAGCTGGCAAGGTGGGCCGATGACTGCGGGCAGCGCAGCGGTGCCAGGGGCAGGTGATGGCGGATGAGGGTGCTGGTGGCGGGAGCCGGCGGGGTGATCGGCCGGCCGCTGGTCAGGCTGCTGTCCGCGGCTGGCCACGAGGTGGCCGCGCTGACCCGCTCGGCGAGCAGACAGGAGCAGCTCCGCGCGGCCGGGGCGGAGCCGGTGAGCTGCGAGGCCCTGGACGCGGCGGCGGGGCGCCTGCGGTTTCATGCCGAGCATTTCCCGCTGGTGGAAGTGGACTCCGCCTATTACACCCTGCCGGCCGAGCGGCCGGTGCCCGGCGGCCACCCCGGCCACGGGACCTCACACCGGCAAAGGAGCAGATGACATGAACCTGAGGGCAAGCACCGGCATCGTGATGGAGGCATTCGACGCGGTCGAGCGGCGCGACGCGCGGCGGCTGGCTCGGCTCTACCACCCGGAGGTGGAATTCCACTGGCCGCCGTGTCTTTCCTACGGCGGCACGTTCCGCGGCATCGCCGCGCAGCTGGATCGGTCCGGGGCGACGTGGGACCAGGTCTGGGACCCTCTGCAGCCAACCGGGCAGGAGCGGCGGATGGACCCGCGGGTGGTCGCGGCGACCGAGCAGGAGGTCGTCGTGCTCTGGCACCAGCGAGGGCGGCAGCCAGCCGGTCGGCGGTTCGACATGGAGACGCTGGGCCTCTACGGGGTCCGCGACGGGAAATTCGCCCGGGCGCAGATGTTCTACTTCGACACCGCAGCGCTGCTCAGCTTCCTCCGGCCGGGTGATTGAGGCATGAAGGCACGAGCGTGGCCGCGTATCGAGCCGCTGGCCCTGAGCGCCGCGACACTGGCCACCGCGATGACCGCCTACTACGTGTGGCTCATTCGCCAGCAGGGCAATCAGCCGCTTCCCTGGGTGCTGGCACTCCTGCTGGCTGGCGCGCTGCTGGCCGTATACGGTTCCATCCGGCAGGCGCCCTACCGGCGTGCCGCCCTCTTGACCGCGGGCGCAGCGCTCACCGCGGTCGGCCTGCTGGCGCTTCCTTCCGTCGGGCTGCCGATCATCGCCTCGGGCGTCCTGGCCCTGGCCGCGAGCCGGCGTGGCGCGCCGTGGCAGCGAGGACCGTAATGGCAGCACCGCCACCCGCCCCCGCATGCATGTGAGCGAGATCGCGCCCGCATGTGCTGTCCCAGGATGGCCACGGCGCCAAGGGCGCCGCCTGTACGACTGATAAAAGGAGGCAGGCGATGAGCAAGAACCTGGATGTTCGCTTGCCCGGATCGCCAAGCTTCGATCTGAAGAACGCTGCACTCGGCGCTGGCGTGTCCATTCTGCTAGTCGGCCTGCTCGGATACGGGCCCATCATTCTCTGTGCGGCGATCACACCGCCGCGGGAGGGCGCGAATATCGGGGGCGGGATCTTGGCCACCCTGGGCTGCCTCCTCGCTGTCGCTCTCGCCGCTGCGGTCACCTCGTGGCGCGCCCAACGCCGGCAGAGTCAGCCAATGGCGGAAGGCGTCAGCGCCGGACTCGCAGGTTTCGCGCTCGCTGTGGCTGGTGCTGGATACGCGTTTTACGTTGCCCGCGGCGTCCCCTTTGCTCGAAATCTTCAGCGTGCTCCCGCTGCTGCTGCCCGGTCTCGGCGCGGCCTACGCCGGGGCCGCCCTCGGCGGCCTGAGACGACATCAGCACAAGTCCCGGTGACGGCGGGTCAGCGCCCCTCCAGAGCCTGAACCGGCTACCTACAGCGCGCCGAGGTCGCGCAAGCCCAGCGCGGTTCTGGGCTGAGACGGTAGTTCCGGCACCAAGAGGATTCATGCCAGCACTTGATCCCGGCCCAACACGTTCAGGCACTGAGGTCGCACGCGATCGCATGACCTGCCCCTGGAGGGATCTGACCTGCCCAAACGTGCGTTCCTGAAGAGCGGAAGCTCGGCGGTCCGGCCCCCTGAGCACCCAGTCTCACCAGCCAAAGCGTCCCCGGCGGATCACTCCGTCCGGGGCGTTCTTGCATCGTTTGGAGACTGTCGGCTTAAGCGTGGCTGACACAGGCGCATGGCCGGAGCCGGCGGTTCCGCGCGTTGAAAGTCGGTAGACCTTGTGGGGCTCAGAGGAAGCCTCTATTGGGTGACCGGCGGCAAGGGCCTTGACGAGGTCGTCCGCGGCACCGATGGTGCGCGGTCTGGGACAGGGAGATCACCACTGCCGCCACCCGGCCGTGGCGGGGCCTGGGCGGCCGGGTGCTGGCCCGTGATCCACGTGCACAGCGCGGCTGCCCCGTGGCTCCTGCGTGGCCGGGCCGCGGGCCCGACGGGCTGGGCGGCGGCAGCTGGGACCTCGCTGACTGCCTGCGCGCTCAGCCCGGCCGCGGGCAACGGGATGCTCATCGCCAAGCCAGCAGAGCCGGTGGCCGGGTATGAGATCTCCCGGCCGTTAACCAGGACCATCGGGCCGGGCCTGGACGGCGACTTCCGCACCCGGCTAGCTTACCGAATCGAGATTCGGTAAGCTAGCTCCCAGACGCCCGGCCAGGCCGGCCAGGCGCCGAGGGAGGTGGCACCGGATGAGAGTGCTGGTCG
>WNGA01003381.1_pt1 | contig 40834 bp, 36 predicted proteins | sample 5400061 | NCBI WGS metagenome assembly WNGA01 (sample SAMN13153366, study PRJNA577476) | soil metagenome | isolation source: 100 cm soil or saprolite under grassland replicate 2 | place: USA:California | collected 2016-06-15 | reverse complement strand
AAGGTGACCCTGCGCTGCCCTTCGTCGTCGAACTCCCCGGCGATGGTCACCGCGCCGTTGGTCACCTCGACGCTCCATCGACCGTGCTCCCCGCCATAGGCATCCAGCTGGGTGCGCAGTTCGGCGGCGATGACGTCGTCGTCGCGGACCAGGGTGCCCAGGATGTCCCGGCGGCTGACGATGCCCAGCACCTGCCCGTCGTCGACGATGGGCATGCTCCGTACGTTGTAGAACAACATCAGTTCGGCGATATCCGCGATATCCGCGCCGGCGGTCGTGCTCACCACCGGCGTGGTCATCAACTCGCCGACCAGATCCGGCGGCGCCTGCTGCGGCTCGGCCTGGCGGAACGCGTGCAGCCGCGGGTCGATCGGCACCCGATGCCACAGCAGATCGCCCTCGCTGACCATCCCGACCAGCTCGTCGTTGGAGTCCAACACCGGCATGGCGGTGATCCGATGACTTGCCAGCAGCGCTGCAGCCTCCTTGGCGGGAGTGTCGGTGTGTACAGTGACCACCGGCCGGACCATGATCTCCTGCGCCTTCATGGCGACCCCCTTGCTCGCGCTTTTCCGTCACGCTAGGCGCGCGCACCACCGGGCGGGCACCGCCGCAGGGCCCGAACCGGCCGGCCGAAAGTCCCGCGGTCGCGCGCAGGTGCGCAGCACAGAGCAGTGGTATGTCAGGGGGTCGCGGCCCGGCACAGGTCCCGCACGGTCCGGGTGAGCGCCTCCAGGTCGGAGCTCTTGCGGACGTACCGGCTGTTGGCCGGCAGCGCGCGACCGTCCCGCTCCAGGTCGGTGCGTTCGACGATGGTGCAGAACACAACGGGCGTGCGCCGAAGCTGCGGGTCGGCGGCCATGAGCTCCGCGCAGCGCAGCCCGGCCCAGTGGTAGCCGCCGTCCACCACGTCGGCCGGCGGCGGCTGCGCGTTCCGGGTCGGGAAGTCCCACCGCAGCATCACGTCCATGATGACCACGTCGGGCGGCCGGGACCGGTACCCGGACAGCCGCTGCCGGAACTCCTTCTCGGTCGGCACCGTCTCGATGTGCGCGTCCGGGAACGCGTCCCGCAACTGTTCCTCGAACGGCCCTTCCTGCAGGTGGTCGTCCTCGACGATGAGGATCCGCAGAGACATTGCCTGCTCCTTGTCGCATGGCCGGCTAGATCGGGAAGGTCAGGTGCACCGTGGTCTGGTCGCCGTCGGCGCTGATGTGGACGCCGCCGCGCATCGAGCGCATGAGGTTGTCGACGATCCACAGCCCGAGCCCGGAGCCCTCGCCGGTGGTGGCGCTGGCCGCCGTCCCGCGCCAGTTGCGTTCCAGGCAGTGCTGGACGTCCTCCGGCCCCATCGGCAGGCCGGAGCTGGTGACGCTGACCGCGAAGGCGCGCTCGCCGAGACGGCCGCCGATGCCGACCGCGGTGCTTTCGTAGCTGTACTTGGCGGCGTTGTCCAGCAGGTTGCCGACGCACTGCTCGAGGAAGGAACGGTCGCCCCGGATCAGCCGCCGACCGAGGCCGCGCACCGAGTCGCGGTCGACGTCGAAGGCGATGCACCGCCGGGGGTTGCTCAGCATCTGGGCGTCGTCGGCGCAGGCGATCAGAATCCGCAGGACGTCGTCGGCACCGAGCAGGTCCTCCTTCGGCGTCGGCTTCTGGCGCTTGCTCAGCAGGGCGAACACGCCGGCCGACATGGCCACCCGGCTGGCCTTGCGGCACAGGCCGCGCACGGCTCTGAGCTGGGTATCGGTGCGGCTGTCGAAGCGGCTGCTCTGGATGACGCGTTCGATCCGGCTGGTCGCGGTGAGCAGCGGGCTGACGAGCTGGTGCTCGAGATCGGCCAAGGTGTCGGCCTGCCCGCGGACTGTCTCCTGCAGCCGCCGCCGGGTGTCCTGCAGGTTGTTCATGGTCTGGTGCAGGCGGTGGTACAGGGCAAGCTGGTCGCCGATGATCTCGCACACCTGCGGGGAGTTCGGCGGCAGCGTCGCCGACGGCCCGAACGCGACTAGCACGCCCTCCGACCGGCCGCCGAACCCGATCGGTGTCCCGACGAGCCAGCCCGGGCCGTGGTCCGCGCCCTGCGGGTTGACCACACCGGCGTCGGCGGTCGCCGAGCGCTGCGACCTGGTCAGGTGCATGGTGAGCAGCAGGTCGGCCACCACCTCGGGCAGTACCGCCTCGGTCTCGGCCAGGTCGCCGGCCGGGCCCTTCGCCGCCCGGTAGGCCAGGGCCGTACCAGAGCCGCCCGACGTGTGCGTGGCCTGCCGGATATCGACCCTGGTGCACTCCGGAACCACGTCGAGCACGATCTTGAGCGCGATGTCGTCGATGATCCGGTCCCGGGGAGTGCCGCGGGACAGCTCCTCCGAGATGAGCTGGTTGAAGGAGGTGATGCCGGCGGCCAGCCGGTGCAGGGACAGGTTCTCCGCCGAGATCGTCCGGCGGTGCAGCCAACTGCTCCAGTACTGCGCGAGCTGCGCGGCGACCGTGGTCAGCGACTCCTCATCGGCCCTGGTGAAGCCGAACGGCGGCCCGCAGCTTCCGCCGCACCGGATCAGCCCCCACAGGTGGTCGCCGCTGGTCACCGGGCAGGCCAGGACGTCGTTCGGCGCCCCGCCGGGCAGGCCGGCCGGGCCGCCGGGCAGGCCGGCCGGGCCGCCGGGTCCGGCCGCCGGCCAGCCGGGCGGCAGCCGCACCGCGTCGGGGCGCTCCGGGTGCTCTCGTGGCGAGCCGGCGAACAGCGGGAAGACGTCGTCGCCGGTGTCGTGTCCGCGCAGGTAGACCGCGACGTCGGCGCATTCGAGGACGGCGCCGACCGACCGGCAGACCTGCGCCACGTACTCCGACAGCCGGTCGCGGCTCAGCGGGTCCCGCGGCGCCTCCAGGTCCGCCTCGTGCAGGATGCGCTGGCAGTTGCGCACCATGGCCAGGGTCTGCCGGTCGCGCAGCGTGCTGCACAGCTCGGGGAGGACGTCCAGCAGGTCGGCGGCGATGTCGAACGCGGCCGCGGACAGCTCGGCGTCCCCGGTCAGCGACAGGACCCCGCGGTGGCCGTCGAGGTAGCTGATCGGCAGGGCCCCGATCACCCGGCCGGTCCGCGGCCCGTCCGGCGGCGGTAGCGCGAGAGTGCCGGTGCGGAACGCGGCGAGCGTGGTGGCGTCGCACCGCAGCCGGGCAGCCACGCCGGCGTCGGCGGCCCGGGGCCACTGCGCCAGCACCGACAGCCGCGGCGTCCCGTTGCCGGGCTCGGCCTGTTCCCACAGCACCGCCCCGGTGCCGCCCACGGCGGTCCCGATCACCTCGACCAGGTGGTTCAGGCCGCGCAGTGAGTTCTGCCGGCAGGCGACGTGCTGGAGTTGCCGCAGCCAGGCCGCCGATGTCGTGGGACTCATCTGGTCCATCCTGGTCATCGGGCTGGCGTCTCAGACGAGGACGTCGGCGAGCGAGAGCAGTTCCCGGCGGGTGCGGTCCGATCGCGGCACCACGGTGTCGTCGAGGTCGGAGTGCCGGAATGCCAGGTCCTCCATCACGTGCGCCGCCTGCCCGATCAGCGCGGACTCGCTGTTGAACGGCGACCGGGCCAGGTCCCACTCCAGGGCGAACGCGCAGTCCCGCAGGTGCAGCGACGCCCGGTCCTCGGCCACCGCCTCGACGACCGCGCCGGGCAGCAGGGCGGACTGCGGGCGCCACCGGTAGCTGCTCGGGATCAGTTGCAGCAGGTCGGCGTAGACCGCCACCCGGACCTGTCCGTCGGGCTGGCAGCCCAGTACCCGGAACAGCCGGCTGCTCGGGCCGACGTCGCGCAGCGCCGGCTCGCTGACCAGCCCGCGCAGCAGTCGGATGAGCACCACCGATGCGTTGCCGAGGCTCCGCTCGACCTCGTCCACGGTACGGCGGACCGCCAGCGCGGTCAGGAACCGGGCCGGCGCGGACCTGCTCGGCGGACCGTCCGGCAGTCGGATGACCGCGCTGGCCAGCGTGGCGAACCGGTCCACCAGCGCCGACCGCCGGCCCTGGTTCATCGCGGACGGCAGCCCACTCACGTCGCGGGTCATCGGGATCAGCTCGTCGATCTGCCGCTTCTCGCCCACCGCCTCGGCCCTGGTCAGCGCCGCCAGGGCGATGTCGATGCGGAGCCGGGCGGCGGTGATGATCTCGGAGTCGACCCTGAGGTCGGCCACGGACACCCGCCCGGCCAGATCGACGTCCCACCACGACCTGGGGTCCGCCAGCGAGGCGGCGACGTACTGCTGCAGGTGGTTCATCGCGGTGGACGCCATCACCTGCCGGTTGGCCGCCGCCGGTTCGCGGGCGCATTCCAACAGGGTCTGCTCGGCGAGCAGCAGCCTGGCCGCCGCCCAGGAGGGGTTCCGGGATCGCCGGGGCTCGGCCGCGCGCGCCGGTGCGCCGCCGGGCGCCGCACCGGCCAACTGCCGCCGGACAGCGGCCGGGTCGACGACCCGCCACTCCGAGGTCTCCGGCAGCCGTTCCACCAGTCCGGGGTGGCCGGCCAGGACCGCGACCACGGTCTGCTCGTCCTCGACGCAGTACGCCGCGAGCCGGGCGGCGGTGAACCGCCGCAACGCCACCGCCGCGGCGAGGACGCTGGCGCTGGCGCTGGCCCGGCTCATCGGGCCAGCCGCAGGCTGAGCAGGTCCTCCGAACTGGTCAGTCCCGCCACCCAGGAGTGCAGCCGGTCGGCCAGCTCCGGCGGGAACGGCCACTCCAGCAGTGACACGAAATGGTCCTTGTCCGCCAGCGGCCGGTCGGCCTTGTTCAGCTCCACCGCCAGCCGGGCCACCTGGGTGCGGCTCTCCTCCGAGGTCATGTGGCACTCGGACTCGAACCAGGCGCGCAGGTCCTCGGCCGCGTCGTGGCCGATCAGCCGGGCCCGCCCCTCGCTGGTCCGGACCTGGCCGGTGAGCACCTGCTTCAACCGTTCCGCGTGCATCCTGGTCGCGGACGCGAACTGCGGATCGACCTTGCCGGCCCAGATACCGAAGAAGTGGTACGCCGCCCAGTCCAGGAACCCTTCGGCGAACTGGCTGTCGTTCTTGGCCCGCTCCTGCCGGGCCGGCACGTGGCACACGCATTCGTGGGTGAGCAACATCGGAATCGCCGCGTACGCCGCCGGCCCGAACCCGTCGCAGTAGATCTGCAGTTCGATCTCGGCGGCATCCGGATCGGGCGGCCACATGGTCATCGCCGTCAGTGCGTACGGATCGCGGCTCACATCGGATCCGCGGGGGTGGCTGCGGGCGTGCGCGACGCTCAGCCTGGCCGGCCGCCAGGCAGCTCCGTACAGCTCGCTCGCATGCGACTCGATGGGGGCGAAGACGGCCGAGAACGGGTCCTCGCCGCACGCCGACGCCACCAACCTCCGGAGCTCGCCGAGCAGCCTGCGGGCGGCCGAGTCGATCTTCTCCCAGGACAGGATCTGGGACAGCGCCTCGCCCCACGCCGCGGCCACCTGGGTAACGACCGTGCGGTCGTCCTCGTCCTTCGGCGCGTACAGCTGGACCGCTTCCTCCAGCCGGGCCAGCACGGTGCGGACGGCCGGTTGATCGGCCATGTCGACCAGCCGGCCGAGCCGTCCCCGGGTGGCGCGGAAGACCGCGGCGCGGGCCAGCAGGCCGCGCCACATGTCGGGTTCGAGCTGCTGGTACGGCGGAACGCTGCCGGTCATTGTCTCGGCTCTTCACCGGGCGGGTCCTGCCGGCCGAGGATCGCGCGGGTACCGAGGCGGCGGCGCAGCCGGGGCCAGATCACCTTGGTCCACAGCGCCTCGGCCACCGTCGACGTGGTCCGCACCGTGATTCCCACGATGATCGAGGTGAGTACCGGCTCAAGCCCCTGGGCGCCCTCGCGCACCTCGACCGTGGCGCCGCCGACCGCGTCGGGATCGATCCCGGCGGCACTGACCTCCCGGGCCAGCTCGCCGGTCGGATCGTCCAGCTCGGCGAGTATCTCCGCCACCGCGGCGGTGATCTCCTCGGCGCTGGCGTCGCCCCGGTGGTACCTCAGCTCGACAGTGGTCGGCGTCGTCAATCGTCAGCCCTCCAAAAAGCAGCGCAGGTCCTCGATACCGACCCTCGCACCGTTCCCGGGGAAGTGTCAGCGAATTACGGTGATGGTGCCCGAAAGGCCCCCGCCGGCTCTAGGGAGCCCCCCCTTTTCAGATCATGGTCGGATCATGGTCGAACGATTACAGAGAATGCCGGAACCATTCCCGGCGCACTGTGCCAAACCAGGGCCAAACCAGGACCAAACCGAGGAAAAGCTCCGCCGGCTCACCCGATCGGGTTTACCCCGAATGGGCGACGGACAATAGGCGTAGGTTACTGAACGGAGTCCCGGACCGGTCCGTTGATACCTGACGGCGCATGCGGAACCCGGAGTTCTCCGCGCGTTGCCGGATCAGGCGTCCGGGGCCGAAGCGTCGGACGCCCCACAGCCAGCCCGGGCCGGACGCCTCACGGGCCGGACGCTGCCCGGGCCGACTCCTACCGGCTGGCTGCCGCAAGGGGCGGCGACCGGGTGCGGGCCGACCAGATGGTCGGCCCGCACCCGTCCGGACACCCGGCAGCCGCAAGGCCGGCGCGGATCAGGAGGTGACGCGGTACCTGGTGAGCATGCCAGCGGTGATGTGGTCGGCGACGTGGCAGTGGAACAGCCAGATGCCCGGGTCGTCAGGGACCATGTCCGCGGTGACCATGCCGGCCGGCAGGAGCTGGATGACGTCGGTGCGCATGCCGCCGACGGTTACCGTGTTGCCGTGCCAGTGCGGGGTGTGCAGGTCCACCTCGGTGCCCATGGCCATCGTGTACCAGCGGACCCGCTGGCCGACCCGGATCGTGGGCAGCGGCTGGTTGCCGTAGACATAGCCGTTGATCGAGTGCATCAGGTTCGACTCGACGAAATCCTCGTCGTCCAGCGGCGGGAACGGCGGCTCGGCGAACCGCTCCAGGCTCTCGGTCAGCAGTGGGCTCGCGTTCTCGTTGCTGACCAGGAACATGTTGAACAGCTCCCGGTCCACATCGACGGGTGAGCCGTCCGCGCGCGCCATCCCCCGGCGGGTGACCTCCATGAACCCGGTCAGCCCGGCGTAGACGTCGGCCACCTCGTCGGTGTGGGAGTGGTACATCCACATCACCGAGCTGCCCTCCATCGGCCCGGGCCCGGCGCGGTCCGGCACCTGCCAGGTGTAGGTGTACGTGCCGCCGGTCGGGACGGCGTCATCGCCGCGGTCGGCCGAACCGGTGCCGTCGTTGTACGGCGCGCCCTCACTGGCCTTGGCGTAGAACACCCCGTGCGGGTGGATGCTGGCCGGGAACGGGCAGCGGTTACGGAACACCACCCGGATCGTGTCCCCCACCTGCGCCCGGATCACCGGCCCCAACATGCCCAGGTACGCATCGGCTGCCGGGCGCTGGAGCGGCGTCCCGAAGCCGGCGTCGGTGTAGCCGCGGTAGAGGCACTTGACGTACTTCGACCCGATCCGGCCGGGCCCCGAGGCGACATAGGTGTTCTCCACGTCGCCGAACGGCTGGCCGGTGATCAGGTTGCTGCCGGCCGGGGCGTAGTCCCACACCACCTTGTCAGCGGCGATGTAGTACGTACGCGTCTGGGCCGGAACGCCGGTCGTCGAAGAACCGCCCGCCGGGCTCGTCCCTGGCCCGGCGGCCCAGGCCACGACCGCACACACGGCCACCAGTCCGCCGAGCAGCCTGGCAGACCGCAGCCGCCGGACGGAGTGCAGCATCCTCATGGCTCAACCCCTCCCTTGTTGAACCTCGTTGCCGCCGCGCGGCAACTTCGCGAAGGAGGGTAATCGTTCTGATCATGACGATGCGGCCGCTACACCCAACAGTGTGATATGCGGCGCTATTTACCCCCAATCGGCTCAACGGCCGGGTCGATCTGTGGGCGGTAGCCGGCGCCCAGCGCGGCCAGCGTGGACGGCGGCGTTACCGCCTCGACCCTGCCCGCCGCGGGGCGCCGGGTGGGGTGCCCGTACCCGCGGATCGTCCAGGGCACCACGGCGTCGTCGAGGACAAGCGCGGGCTTGCCGTCCACCAGCACGAACGCCCCCGCCGGCAGCGCCGGCCAGCTCGTCGGGTGCAGGCGCCGACGGTGGCTGCCCCGGACGATCCGCTCGGCGTGCAGGTGCCGGTCGAGCTCCTTCGCGGGCGGGACGGCGACGCCGAGCCCGGTGGCCCACGCCCGGCGGTAGGACTCGTATGCCCGCCGCCGGCACAGCGCGCAGGGCCGGTGCCCGGCAGCGAACGCCACCGCCTCGTCGTGGAAGAACAGTACGGTGAAGTGGCCGGGCGCCCACTGCGGCAACCGCCAGTCCCGGTGCCGCAACGCGCAGGTGATCCACAGGCTGCCGCGGTGGAAGCTCACCACCTCGGTGCCCTGGTGCAGGATGCCCCGGTTGCCCAGCCACGCCCCGCGCAGCTTGATGGCGACGATGTCGCCCATCGGCGTGACCCGGTTCCGCATCGGCGCCTGCCCGGCCACAGCCCACCCCCGCGCTCACCGCTCGGCGCTCACCGCTTGCCGCTCGCCCTTAGCACAGTGCCAGAAGCGTCGGCGGCCGGCTGGGCGGGTGGCCGTGGCGCGGCCCGTCCGGGCTCAGCCGGCCAGGGGCACCGCGGGCCGCTGCCCGGTGGCCGCCGCGCGCAGCACCCGCAACGCGTAGTACGTCCGCGACTTCACGGTGCCCACCGGCAGGCGGAGGTGTTCGGCGGCCTCGGTGGTGCTCCGGCCATGGTAGTAGATCTCCATCAGCACCTGCCGGTGCTCGGGGGACAGCAGCTCCAGTGCCTCCATCAGCACCATCGAGTCCACGACCCCCTGGGCATGATCGGCCTCGATGGGCCGGTTGTACGGCGTCTCCGCTACCTCGCCCGGCCGGGCGGCCCTGGCCCGTACCCGGTCGATCACGACGTTGCGGGCAACGGTGAAGAGCCATCCGCGGACCGATCCGCGGCCGTTGAACAGGGACTCCGGGTTCCGCCAGGCGCGCAGCAGGGTCTCCTGAACCACGTCCTCGGCCCCGGACCGGTCCTCGGGCATCAACCGGGACGCGTAGGCGATCAGCGCCCGGCCGTGCTGCTGGTACAGCGACCGGATCAGCGCCTCGTCGGCAACGCCATCCGGCCTGGAGACGACATCCCGGTGCGGCTCCCTCACGAATGCCGCACGTGGCGCCGGTCTGCTGCGGTGCTGGCGGTCTCTGATCATCGCGCGTCTCCTGCCGGCCGGTCCGTGCGGTGCCCCCCGTGTTGCCTACTCTGTGGTACCAGCCGATCGCAGTGTGGCGTAACCGACATCCGCTCAAATGCTGGACTGCTGAGCCGAGTGGCCAGCGGACGGCTGTCAAGTCCGTTCGGCGCACGGCGAACGGCTCAGCGGCAACCCGTGTGACGAACGGCTCGGTGCAGCCTGTGCGCTACGCCAGGTCCGCGGCCGCACGGAGCCCTCTGCTCCGCCTCGGGCGACGATCCGCCGGACGATGTCGCCGGCCGGCTCGACCGCGGCGGGACGCTCCATCGCCTGGGGCCAGGGCCCGCCCAGCGGCCACTGCACGACCGGTTCCCGACCACATTGCACGCCGGTGTACCGCACGTCCGTCCCCCCGACGGCCAGAATGCCGACAGGCGGCACGGCACCCGGTGGCTGACAGCGGCCCCGGGCACCGCACGTTGTCCCCCGACGGCCGGAATGCCGACAGGTAGCTCCGGCCGGCTCAGCGGGTGCGCCGCAGACCGGTCAGCCGGCAGAGCGCGGCGAGCCCGTCGTCGGTGCCGGGCCAGTGCCGCTCGATCGCCTCCAGGCCGGCGCGGCGGGCGACCCCGCGCAGCACGGCGGTGACCACGATCGCGTCGTCGGCGTAGCCGAGCACCGGCACGAAGTCGGGCACCAGGTCGATCGGCGATGCCAGGTACGCCAGCAGCAGGCCGACCCGGATCCGGACGCCGCGCGGCAGGTCACGGTCGGCGGCCAGCCGGCGGACCAGCCGGACCACGTCGGGCAGCAGCCGCACCGCCTCGGTGAGCAACCCACCGCGGGGACGCGCCACCAGCAGCGCACCGAGCAGCAGCAGCCAGCCCAGCAGCAACGCGGCGGCCGCGCCGAGCAGCAGGTCCAGCCACCAGGTACCGGTCACCGGGACGAGTGTGCCCGGTCAGCGCCACACCTGGCCGTACCCGAGGCAGGTGCGCAGGCCCCGCGGGAGCTCGTCCGGGTCGATCCGCTGCTCGGCGAGGTGCGCGCAGATCTGGTCGGTGGACACGTCGGCCTCGATCGCCGCGGCCACGGCCCGGGTGAGGCTCAGTTCGCTGGCCTGCAGGGCGGACTGAGCGGCCAGGTAGCGGCGCGCCTCGGCCCGCAGCTCGCGCAGCCCGGCCGGCAGCTCGAGCAGGCCGGCGGCATCGCCGCGGGAACCGGTGTCGGCTGGCTGGTCCGGCGGCATCTGCGTCCCCCCATGGAGGTGGACCGGCGGGCGCGCGGACAGCCGCGATCGCCCACAGGTGGTGGCGACCCATCTGTTCCCGTTGTGGTGCCCCGGCTAAACCACGGACCGTCCCCCGCGGCCGGTACAGGGATCCACGGGCGTTCCCGGTGTGGTGCCCCGGTTAAACCCCCGGACCGTCCCCGCGGCCGGCGCAGGGGTCCACGGGCGTTCCCGATGTGGTGCCCCGGCTAAACCACGGACCGTCCCCGCGGCCGGCGCAGGGGTCCACGGGCGTTCCCGATGTGGTGCCCCGGCTCGACCTGCTTCCGGTCACGTTTCGCCCGATCGGGCGATGAGGGGCAGTTCACCCCGGCGCCGGCTGAACCCCGCCCCGACCGAAGGCCGTAGTGAGCAAAGACACCCCACATCCAAGGAGCGACCATGCCCCCCGCGGTCGTCATATCAGACCTGTTGCTCTCCTTACCGCCCCCGATGGGTAAACGCCTGCAGTCGCTCGCCGCCGCCGAGTCGCGTTCGGTGGAGTCGGTCGTGATGGCTGCCATCGCCGAATACCTGCAACGCCGCAGCTGCGGCCCCATCGGCGAGCTCGGCCAGGTGTTCGCCGTGTCCCATTCCGCCGCGCTGGCACGCCTGAGCCAATGATCCGCTACCTGACCGCGCCCGAGATGATCTCGCTGGCCCGGGACCATCTGGGCACCGCCTTCGGACTGCGGGACCGCGGCCTGGTCGAGCTGGCCGCCGCGCGTCCACAGTGGACGGCATATCGCGAGCTGAGCCAGAAGGCCGCGGTACTGTTGCGTTCGCTGGTCACCAGTTACCCGTTCGTGGACCAGAACAAGCGGATCGGCCTGCTGGTCACCGGGGTGTTCGTCCTGGTCAACGGCCGGGCGGTGCCGAGCGACCGGCAGGACGAGGAGTACCGCCTGGTCAGCGACATCGCGGCCGGCCGGGTCACCGACATCCCTACCATCGCCCGCCGGCTCGGCAAGCTCTGGTCGATCGACCAGGCACCGGCGATGGACTCCGCGAGCTGAGCCGCGTCCCGGGCGCTGCGCCGTCCGCGGCGCCCGGGCCGCAGCTCCGCCGCCATCCAGTCGCCACCTGCGGCCCGGCAAGTCACCACCTGCCACGGCCAGTCGGAACCTGCCGCCCGGCCGGTCACCACCTGCGGTGCCCGCACGCGTCCCGTTCCGACCGGGTGATCCACGCCGAGTTGCCGCGGTCCTGACCGCACGAACTCGGCGACGATCAACGTCAGGGCGGCACGGTGGGCCGGTCCGCGGCCGGGCCTGCGCGTCGACGTAGGAACGGTTCCAGCCGGTCCCTTTCACCCTGTCCCGGCCGGGCACGCGTCCCCTGAGAGGATCGGGGCGCCAGCCACCGAGACGGGGAGCCGACATGACGCAGGGCCGCTACGACGACATGACCTACCGGCGGTGCGGGCGCAGCGGTCTGAAGCTGCCGGCGATCTCGCTCGGGCTGTGGCAGAACTTCGGCCACGACCGGCCGTACGACGGCCAGCGGGCGATCGTGCTGCGGGCGTTCGACCTCGGCATCACCCACTTCGACCTGGCCAACAACTACGGCCCACCGTACGGCTCGGCCGAGGAGAACTTCGGCCGGATGCTGGCCAGCGATCTGCGGCCGTACCGTGACGAGCTGGTCGTGTCCACCAAGGCCGGGTACGACATGTGGCCGGGCCCGTACGGCGAGTGGGGGTCGCGGAAGTACCTGATGGCCAGCCTGGACCAGAGCCTGCGCCGGCTGGGGCTGGACTACGTGGACATCTTCTACTCCCACCGGTTCGACCCGGAGACACCGCTGGAGGAGACGATGGCCGCGCTGGACTCCGCCGTGCGCCAGGGCAAGGCGCTGTACGTGGGCATCTCGTCCTACTCCGCCGCGAGGACCAGCGAGGCGGCGGCGGTCCTGAGCCGGATGGGCACGCCGCTGCTGATCCACCAGCCGTCGTACTCGCTGCTGAACCGCTGGATCGAGGACGGCCTGCTGGACGTCCTCGACCGCGAGGGCGTCGGCTGCATCACCTTCTCGCCGCTGGCCCAGGGGCTGCTCACCGACCGGTACCTCGCCGGGGTGCCGGCCGGCTCCCGGGCCAGCGCCGGCACGACGTTCGACACCGACTGGCTGACCGAGGAGAACCTCGGCAAGATCCGCGCGCTGAACGACATAGCGGCCCGGCGCGGCCAGTCGCTGGCCCAGCTCGCGCTGGCCTGGACGCTGCGCGATCCCCGGGTCACCTCCACGCTGGTCGGGGCCAGCAGCGTCGCGCAGCTCGAAAGCAACGTGGCGGCGCTGGGCAACCTGGCATTCGACGCCGACGAACTGGCGGAGATCGACCGGTGGGCCACCGACTCCGGGATCAACCTGTGGGCGCGCTCCAGTGAGGAGCGCTAGCCGGGCTCGGCGCCCGCTGGGGCGCTGGCCTGGAACGGGCCGGAGTCCAGCGCCATCGGCCCGAGGAACGGGCGGTCCAGCACCACGGCGAGCAGCAGCCCGAGGCCGACCACCGCGGTGCAGACGCCGACGAACGCTACCTGGGCGAGCCCGCGGCGGGTGCCGAACAGGTAGGTCAGCGGGATGAACGCGAACGCGCCGCCCACCGTCAGCGCGGCCAGCAGCGGCGGCAGGCTCTCGGTGCTGGCCGCCAGCCGGGCCCGGCGGCCGGCCGCGACCTGGTTGAGGCTGGTCACCGCGTCGGAGTAGAACGCGCCCTCGGCGCTGTCCTTCGGGGTCTGCGCCCGCAGCACGGCGGACATGCCGTCCAGCGCGCTGCCGGTCGCCGCGCTGGGCTCGCCCCGGCTCATCCGCGGCCACTCGTCGGTGGTGACCGCGTCCACGTACCGGCCGACCGCGTCGCTCATCGCGCGGTGGGTCGCCGGCGGCAGGCCCCGGCTGTCGTCCAGCACCTGGCTGAGCGCGCTCGCCTCGCCCGCCACCGCGGAGGAGGCCGCGTCCCGGTTCTCCCACAGGATGACGATCACGAACGCGAGCAGCACCCCGTACACCGCCGCGAAGATGCCGATGAGGATGCCGGACAGCTCGTTGTATGCCCCATCGGCCAGCGACGGGAACGCGCGCCGGACGACGAGGCAGCCCAGCACGGCCACGCCGGTCAGGCCGCCGATCACGAGGGCGACCAGGCTCAGGGTGGAGAAGTGGGTCAGCAGCCAGTAGGCCATCGGTTACCTGCCATCGATGCCAGAGGGACGGGGACAGGGGACGGGGACGGGGACGGGGACGGGGGACGGGCGGCGTCAGCGGCGTCGGCGGCCGCGGCGGGCGGCGACTCCGATCAGGCCACCCGCGACGCAGGGCCCGACCAGCAGCACCGCGAGCGCGCCGTGGACCGGCGGGCCGTGCGGCGGCGGGATGGGCACGCCGGCCCGGCGCACCAGGTCGGGTGGCAGGGTGACGGGCGGCCGGGACGTCGGCGGCGGTCGGGTCGGGGTGTGGCTCGGCCGCGGCGCGGGTGCCGCCCGGTGCGGCGCCGGTGCCGCGCCGGGCGGAACTGCAGGCTGGGACGGCGCCTGGGGGGACGGCGCCTGAGGGGCCGGCGCCGAGGGGATCGCGGACCGGGACGGGACCGCGATGGGCGACTGCGGTGGCGGGGATGCCGGGGCCGGCGGCGTCGGGTGCGGGCAACCCGGCAACGGCCACGGCACCGGCAGCGGCACGGGGAATGGGCACAGCCACACCGACACGGACAGCGACAGGGACAGCGACAGGGACAGCGACAGGGACGACCATGGCGACGGCGACGGCGGCACCGACGGCACCGACGGCACCGACGCAGGCGACGCAGGCGACGCAGCCGACGCAGGCGTGCCGGCGGCGGTCGCCCGGCCGGCCGGCACCAGCAGGACTACGGCCAGGACGCCGACGGAGGCTGCGGACCACCGTTCTGCTCGCATCGCCCATGCTCCCCTCGGCGCGCGCTGTCGCGGTACGGCTCCCCAGGGCAGCCGCCAGGCCAGCCGTCAAGTCACGGAAAGTAGCATATCGTCGCTCTCGGTCACCAGAGATAGCGGAAACGGCGTGTCCGGCCGGGCGCGTTCCGGCGCACTTTCTCAAGCAGCGCCGCGGCCGGCCGGTCTGGAGCGGCCCCAGCGGGCGGAGTTTCGATGAGACGTTTTCTGGTAGGACGCCCGCTGGCGGACCCCTGCCGACCGCGCTCACAGCGTGGGGCGGCCCGCTGGCGGGTACCCCCTGCCGAGGCGCCGCCGCGGCAGTGAAGGCCCGCCGGGTCAGGACCGCCCGGCGGCCACCCGCGGCGCGGCGCCGGTCAGGATCTCGAAGTCCGCCGAGTCCAGCCGGCGGGTGCGCAGCCAGTACCGCCAGGTGAACGTCGGCCACAGCGCGCGGTTGACGCCGTTGCGGTCCAGGTACCAGCTCGTGCAGCCGCCGGTGTTCCACACCGTGCCGGCCAGCCGGCGCTGCAGGTCGTCGTTGTACCGCCGCTGGACGTCGGGACGGACCTCCACCGTGCCCGCCCTGCGCCGGCCCAGCAGCCGCAGCGCCTGCAGCACGTAGTTGACCTGCGACTCGGCCATGAACACCACCGAGTTGTGGCCGAGCCCGGAGTTCGGTCCGAGCAGCAGGAACACGTTCGGGAAGCCGGCCACGGCCACCCCCAGGTACGCCTGCATCCCGTCGGCCCACGCGTCGGCCAGCTTCAGCCCGTTGCGGCCGACCAGGTGGAAGTCGTCCAGCGCGTCGGTCACGTGGAACCCGGTGCCGAAGATGATCGCGTCCGCCGGGCGGAACCGCCCGTCGGCGGTCAGTATGCCGTCCGGGCGCACCTCGGCGATGCCGTCGGTGACCACGTCCACGTTGGCCCTGGCCAGCGCCGGGTAGTAGTCGCCGGACATCAGCACCCGCTTGCAGCCCATGGTGTAGCTCGGGGTGACCCTCCGCCGCAGCGCTGGGTCGGCGATGGCCCGCCGGATGTTCCGCTTCGCGACGCCCTGGCCCAGCCGCATGATCCCCTGCCGCGTCGTGAACCCGGGCAGCCGGCTCTCCAACAGCCAGTAGATGGCGTACCGGTGCAGCCGCTGCAACGCGGGGACCCGCCGGTACAGCGCCCGCTCGCGCTCGCCGATCGCCCGGTCCGGCTTGGGCATCACCCACGGCGGGGTGCGCTGGTACAGGTCCAGGTGCGCCACCTGCGGCGCGACCTGCGGCACGAACTGCACGGCGCTGGCCCCGGTGCCGATCACGGCCACCCGCCTGCCGGCCAGGTCGTAGTCGTGGTCCCAGGTCGAGGAGTGGAAGGTGGTGCCGGCGAAGGTCTCCAGGCCGGGCAGGTCCGGGTACGCCGGCAGGTGCAGCGGCCCGGTCGCGAACACCACCGCGCGGCAGGTCACGGTGCGGTCGCCGTCCACCAGCACCCGCCAGGTCTCGGTCTCGTCGTCGAACTCGGCACCCACCACGGGCGAGTCGTGGCGCAGGTGCGGCCGGACGCCGTACTTGTCGATGCACCGCTCCAGGTACGCCCAGATCTCCGGCCCGGTGGCGAACATCCGGTTCCAGTCCGGGTTCTGCTCGAAGGAGAAGGAGTACATGAACGACTGCACGTCGCAGGCGCAGCCCGGGTACCGGTTGTCCCGCCAGGTGCCGCCCGCGGCGCTCGCCTTCTCCAGCACCACGAAGTCGTCGATGCCGGCCTGCCGCAGCCTGATCGCCATCCCGACCCCGGAGAACCCGGCGCCCACGATGACGATTGCCGTGTCCACCGGCGCCGCGTTCCGGACGCCGCCGTCGCGGACCCTGTCGCGGACCCTCACGGTGCCTCCTCGCTCCGCAACGACTTACCGCCGGGTAGGTTACCCCAGGTAAGTTACCCGCGGTAGAGTCGTTCCATGGCCGCCACCCCGACCGCCCCGCCGCGCCGGCGGCGGATGTCCCGCGCCGACCGGGAACGGCAGATGCTCGCGGTGGCCGAGCAGGTCTTCGCGGAGCGGGGGTACCGGGCCGCGTCCATGGACGACATCGCCGAACGGGTCGGGGTGTCCAAGCCGATGCTGTACGAGTACTTCGGCTCCAAGGACGGCCTGATGCGGGCCACCATCGCGCACAACCGGGCGGCCCTGCTCGAGGTCACCTCCCGCGCGGTGCGGGCCGGGTCGTCGCCGCGGGACATGCTGCGCCGCGGGCTGGTGGCGTACTTCGAGTTCGCCGAGGAGCACCGGCAGGCCTGGGCGGTGCTGCGCAACGAGGCGGCACTGCTGGCCGGCGCCGCCGCGGGCGAGGCGGCCGAGGAGGTGGAGGCCACCCGGCGGCAGCAGACCGCGTTCATGGCCGGCGCGATGGCCTCGTTCCTGCCGGAGGTGCCCGCGGCGCGGCTGGAGGCGTACGCCGAGATCCTGGTGGGCGCATGCGAGCGGCTCACCCTGTGGCGGGCTTGGTGGATGCGGGCGGTGATCCAGGCGGCGATCCGGCAAGGCGGAGGAGGAGCCGATACCGTTGTTGTATCGGCGACGACGACAACGCCGCCGGTCGTCGTCTGGGCGCCGATCCGCGCCGCTGAAGATCTACGGGATACGCCCTAGTCCGGTCGGGTGGCCGGGATGTGTCCGGATGTCCCGGCTGGAAGGCTGGGCGGATGACTACCCCCTGGAACTTCGAGGGAACGTCGAAGCCGTGGTCGGGCTCCGGCGGGCTGGTCACCCTGGTCGAGGGCACGTCCTTCTGCATCAGCGAACCGACCGGGGACATCCTCCCCGGTGAGACCCAGGGCCTGTTCTTCCGGGACCGGCGACTGCTGTCCCGGTTCGAGCTGCTGGTGGACGGCGACCGGCTGCACCCACTCGGGGTGGTGCCCGGCGAGCCGTTCGCCGGGACGTTCGTCAGCCGCGCGCCGTCCGTGGCCGCCGGCAAGGACAGCACGCTGCTGGTCATCCGCCACCGGTACGTCGGGCAGGGCATGCGGGAGGACGTCGAGCTGCGCAACCACGGCAGCGAGACCACCGCGGTCCTGCTGACAGTGGTGGTCGCCGCCGACCTGGCGGACCTGTTCGCGGTGAAGGAGGGCAGGGTGGCGGCCAGCGACCGGCCGGGGGTCCGGGCCGACGGCGGGTTGCTGGTCGGCGGCGCGGAGGACGCCATGGGCGTGCGGGTGACGTGCCTGCGGGCCGACCCGGTGATCGGGCCGGAGTCGCTGACGCTGCGCATGGTCATCCCGCCGCGGGCGACGTCGGCCTTCTGCCTGGAGGTGGCCCCGGTCGAGGGCGGCGCGGCGCTGGCCCCCCGGCTGCGCTGCGGCGAACCGGTCGCCGAGTCGACCCCGGCCCTGCGCCTGGGCCGGTGGCGGCGGGAGACGCCGCGGCTGACCACCGACCACGCACCGCTTGCCCAGGCCGTCCGGCAGGCCGGGGTGGACCTCGGCGCGCTGCAGATCTTCGACCAGCAGCCCTCGGACCTGACCGCGGTGGCCGCCGGGGCGCCGTGGTTCATGACCCTGTTCGGCCGCGACTCGCTGCTCACCGCCTGGATGGCCCTCCCGCTCGACCCGCAGCTCGCGATCGGCACCCTGGAGCTGCTGGCCCGGCTGCAGGGCACTCACGAGGACCCGGTCACCGAGGAACAGCCGGGCCGCATCCTGCACGAGGTGCGGCATGGCTCGATGGGCGCCAACACGCCGGGCGAGCAGTTCGTCTACTACGGCACCGCCGACGCCACGCCGCTGTTCGTCATGCTGCTCGGCGAGCTGTACCGGTGGGGGTTCGGCGACCGGGTCCGCCACCTGTTGCCGCACGCCGACCGGGCGCTGGCCTGGGTCGAGGAGTACGGCGACCGGGACGGGGACGGGCTGGTGGAGTACCAGCGGGCCACCGACCGCGGCCTGGCCAACCAGGGCTGGAAGGACTCCTGGGACGCGATCTCGTTCGCCAACGGGCGGCTGGCGGAGCCCCCGATCGCGGTGGCCGAGGTGCAGGCGTACGTCTACGCCGCGCACCTGGCCCGGGCCCGGATCGCCGAGGTGGACGGCGACCCGGCCACCGCGGACCGTTGCCGGCAGCGGGCGGCGCAGATCAGGACGGTGTTCCACCAGCGCTTCTGGCTGCCGGACCGCGGGTACTTCGCGCTCGCCCTGGACCGGGACAAGCGGCCGGTGGACGCGCTGGCCTCCAACCTCGGCCACTGCCTGTGGGCCGGCATTATCGACCCGTCCTGCGCCCGCAGCGTGTCCGAGGCACTGACCGCGCCGGAGATGTTCACCGGCTGGGGGGTACGCACGCTGACGAGCTCGGCGGCCCGCTACAACCCGGCCAGCTACCACAACGGCTCGGTGTGGCCGCACGACACCGCGATCTGCGTGGCCGGGCTGCTCCGCTACGGCGAGGTCGCCGCCGGGCAGCGGCTGGCGCTGAGCCTGCTGGAGGCCTCCGACCGGCTGGGCGGCCGGCTGCCCGAGCTGTTCTGCGGGTTCGACCGGGACGAGTTCGGCCACCCGGTGCCGTACCCCAGCGCCTGCTCGCCGCAGGCGTGGGCCGCCGCGGCGCCGCTGCTGATCCTGCGCTCGCTGCTGCGCCTCGACCCGGACGTGCCCGCCGGCCGGGTGGCCTGCGCCCCGGTGCTGCCGGACGGGATCGGCCGGGTGGAGATCCGCCGGATGCCGCTGGCCGGCCACCGGATCGACGTCCTGGTCGAGAACGGCCGGGCACCGGTGGTAACCGGACTGCCGCCCGGGGTGACGGTTGCCGATCCACGAACGGGGGACCAGTAGGGGGTCGGAAAGGAGCCCCCATGCACATCGCCATGATCGCGCCCCCGTGGTACGAGATTCCGCCGACCGGTTACGGCGGGATCGAGGCGATGTGCGCCGACCTGAGCGACGGGCTGGTCGACCGGGGCCACAAGGTGACGCTGATCTCGGCCGGCCGCAACGGCACCCGCGCCCACCAGCTGCGCACCTACGACCGGCCGCAGTCCGACCGGCTGGGCTCCGACCCCCTGCCGGAGGTGGTGCACCTGAGCCGGGCGAACCGGCTGATCGCGGATCTGGACGTGGACGTCGTGCACGACCACACGCTGTCCGGCCCGCTGTCCGCCGGATCGCGCCCGGCGCCCACGGTGGTGACCGTGCACAGCCCGGTCGAGGGGGAGGAGGGCGAGTACTACGAGTACCTCGGCGACTCGGTGCGCCTGGTGGCGATCTCGCAGTCGCAGCGGTCGCACCGGCCTGACCTGTCCTGGGTCGCCACCGTCCACAACGGGCTGGATCCGGGCCGGTACCCGTTCCACGCGGAGAAGGACGATTTCGTCGTCTGGCTCGGCCGGTTCACCCCGGAGAAGGGCCCGAACCTGGCGGTGCATGCGGCTCGCGAGGCAGGGGTGCACCTGGTGCTGGCGGGCAAGTGCAGCGAGTCGGCCGAGGAGGCGTACCTCGACAGCGAGATCCGGCCGCACCTGACCGACGGCGTCCGGCTGGTGCTGGACGCCGACCGGGATGCGGTCGGCGACCTGCTGTCCCGGGCGCGCTGCCTGCTGCTGCCGGTGCGCTGGGAGGAGCCGTTCGGGATGGTGCTCATCGAGGCGATGGCCTGCGGCACGCCGGTGGTCACGCTGCGCCGCGGCGCGATCCCGGAGATCGTCGAGCACGGCGTGACCGGGTACGTGTTGGACGACCCGGCGGAGCTGCCCGAGGCGCTGACCAAGGCCGGCGACCTCGACCGGCACGCCTGCCGGCGGCGGGTGGAGGAGCAGTTCTCCACCGCCGCGATGGCCGCCGGCTACGAGCGCGCGTACCAGGCGGCGCTGCGCAGCTAACCCCCAGCTAGCCCAGCTAGCGCCGTGCCGTACGAGGTGGATGCGGTACCGACCGGGTCCGATCCCGGGCCGATGATCATCGCCGGGTTTCCCCGCCTCCAGCCGTCGTTCCCCGGCGACGATCACGGGTTTTGGCCCGTGGGGCAAAGGAGTCCGTGCCGAGCACGGGCCTAGGACTCTGAGCCGGGGACCGAGCCGGGGAGCACAGCCGGGCAGCACTAGTGCAGCGCCTCACAAGTCCTTGCCGGGTCGTGAGTGCGTGTGGCTGTCACTGTTCGTGATCGGCTAGGTGGATGATGGCTGCGGTGTCTAGGGCGTCGTTGGGGTGCCCGGTGGGTTGTCCGGTGCGTAGTGTCGCTTCGGTATAGGTTTCGGTGGCTGGGTCGTAGATCGCGAAGCCCCAGTGCTCGTCGTCGCCTAGGTATTCGATGCGGCACAGCGGGATCTGTTCGTCGGTGCCGTCGTGGTCTTCGGCCCAGCCGGTCAGGTAGCCGTAGGAGCCGCGCCAGCGGATGGTGACTTCTTCTAGGGCGGGCCAGGCCTGGGAGGCGTGGTGGTCGACGGTGCCCTCGATGAGGTCTTTGAGGCGTTTCGATGGTACCGGCATGTCTTTTAGTGTTGCCTGGCTGCGGGATGGCCGGACGCCGGGCGGCCGGGACACGCAGGCGGCCCGGGGGTCCGGGGGTTTGTGGCGTTCGTGCGGCATTCTCCGCTGATCATCGAATCTGATCATGCAGGAGGCGGGGGTTATGCCGGGCAGGGCCGGCGCGGCGGTGATCCGGCTGAGCAGGAAGCGGTGCCGCAAGCTGGAACAGATTGTGCGGGCGGCAACCAGTCCGCAGCGGCTGGTGCTGCGGGCGAGGATCGTGCTGGCGGCCGCTGGCGGCGCATCCAACGCGGCGATCGCCGCTGACCTGGGCTGCAGTGTGGCCACGGTGCGCACCTGGCGGGGCCGGTTCGCCCGTCGCGGCGTACCGGGCCTGTTCGATAAGCCCCGCTGCGGGCGGCCGGAAACACACGGGCCCAGCGCGCGGCTGGCGGTGCTGGCCACCGCCACCTCCGTCCCGCCCGACGGCGAATCGCAGTGGTCTCACCGCGGGATCGCGGGCCACCTAGGCGAGCGTGGCCTGGCGATCTCGCCGGCCACGGTGCGCCGGGTGCTGGCCGAGGCGAAGGTCCGCCCACACCGAGTCCGCGGCTGGCTCAACCGGGCTGATGACCCGACCTTCTGGGTCAGGGCGGGGGCGGTATGCCGGCTGTACCTGAACCCGCCGCCACACACCGTCCTGGTCAGCGTCGATGAAAAGACCGGCATCCAGGCAAAGTCCCGCAAACACCCTGAACTGCCGGCCAGGCGGGGGCGTGATGCCCGACGGGAGTTCGAGTACGTCCGGCACGGCACCATCTCCCTCATCGCCGCGATGAACGTCACCACCGGCGAGGTCATCGCCGAACGCATCACCCGCAACGACTCAGCAACGTTCACCGCGTTCCTGACCATGCTGGACCAGTTGACCCCACCGCACCTACGCATCCACCTGATCATGGACAACGGGTCCAGCCACACCTCCCGCGCCACCCAGGCCTGGCTGCAAGCCCACCCCCGGTTCAGCGCGACCTACACCCCCAAACACGCGTCCTGGCTCAACATGATCGAGCAGTGGTTCGGGGTCCTGACCCGCCGGCTGCTACGCCGCGGCGACTTCACCTCCCGCGACGACCTCGACACCAAGATCACCACGTTCACCATCCGACACAACAAAAACGCCCGCCCGTACAAGTGGAGCTACAACGCTGACGCCGAGCACGCCCGCTACCTCGCCCGCCACCCACAGCCAGACACCGACCTCCCGAAAGCCGCATGACCACCACACACAGTAACCCCAGACCCGTAAGGAACTTACGATGCGCTGCACTAGCCGGGCAGCACAAGCCGGGAGAGCACGAGCCGGGGGGCACGAGCCGGGGACTCGGAGCCGGGGGCGGGCGAGGCTGGACCAGAACACGAGGGATCTAGCTGAGGTCTAGCCCAATCAGGCCCCCGCTCCTCCGGGCGGCTCATGCTCCTCCTGGGCGGCTCATGCTCCTCCCCGGCGGCTCATGCTCCTCCCGGGCGGCTCATGCTCCTCCTGGCTCCTCGTGGCGGCGGAGCTCGCGGCGGCCGAGGGAGGCCAGGTGCACCTCGTCAGGGCCGTCGGCCAGCCGGAGGGTACGGGCGTGGCTCCACAGGCTGGCCAGCGGGAAGTCCTGGCTCACTCCCCCGGCGCCGTGCGTCTGGATCGCCTTGTCCAGCACCCACTCCGCCATCCGCGGAGTGTTGATCTTGATGGCCTGGATCTCGGCGTGGGCGCCCTTGTTGCCGACCGTGTCCATCAGCCAGGCGGTTTTGAGCACCAGCAGCCGCGCCAGCTCGATCCGCACCCGCGCCTCGGCCACCCACTCCCGGACCACGCCCTGCTCGGCCAGCGGCCGGCCGAACGCAACCCGCTGGTTGGCCCGCCGGCAGGTCAGCTCCAGCGCGCGCTCGGCCATCCCGATCAGCCGCATGCAGTGGTGGATCCGGCCCGGGCCGAGCCGCGCCTGGGCGATGTAGAACCCGGCGCCCTCGCTGGCGATGAGATTCTCCGCAGGCACCCGGACGTCGGCGAACTCCACCTCGGCGTGGCCTCCGTGCGGGCCGTCGTCGTACCCGAAGACCGTCATGCCGCGCTCGACGGTCACCCCTGGGGTGTCACGCGGGACCAGGATCATGCTCTGCTGGGTGTGCCGGTCGGCGTTCGGGTCGGTCTTGCCCATCACGATGAAGATCGCGCACTGCGGCCGCATCGCCCCGGAGGACCACCACTTGCGGCCGTTGATCACGTAGTCGTCGCCGTCGCGCTCGATTCGGGTGGAGATGTTGGTCGCGTCGGAGGACGCCACGTCCGGCTCGGTCATGCAGAACGCGGACCGGATCTCGCCGGCCAGCAGCGGGTCCAGCCACTGCTTCTTCTGCGCCTCGCTGCCGAACATCGCCAGCACCTCCATGTTGCCGGTGTCCGGCGCGGCGCAGTTCAGCGCCTCGGGGGCGATCGTCGGGCTGTGTCCGGTGATCTCCGCCAGCGGGGCGTACTGCAGGTTGGTCAGGCCCGCGCCGTGCTCGGCGTCGGGCAGGAACAGGTTCCACAGGCCGCGGCTGCGGGCCTCCGCCTTGAGCTCCTCCAGGATGGGCGGCGAGTGCCACGGCGGCCCGGCGGCCACCTGCTCGGCGAACACCGGCTCGGCCGGGTAGACGTGGCTGTCCATGAAGGACAGAAGCTGCTCGCGGAGCGCCTCGGTGCGGTCGTCGTACGCGAAGTCCATCGGTCCTCCTGGCCGGCTGCCGTTCCGGGCAGCATACCGACCGGACGGTATGTCGTTCCAGGCTCGCTCCACTCCGGTTGGCTCCGGGTTGGCTCCGGGTTGGCTCCGGGTTGGCTCCGGGTTGGCTCCGGGTTGGCTCCGGGTTGGCTCCGGGTTGGCTCCGGGTTGGCTCCGGGTTGGCTCCAGGCTGGCTCCAGGCTGGCTCCAGGGTTCGCTCCAGGGCTCGCTCCGGATTGGGTCCAGGTTTGCTCCAGGGGCTCGCTCCGAGTTGGCTCCAGGCTCGCTCCAGGGCTCGCTCCAGGCTCGCTCCGGGGTTCGCTCCGGGGGTTCGCTCCGGGTTGGGTCCAGGGTTCGCTCCGGGGGTTCGCTCCGGATTGGGTCCAGGGTTCGCTCCGGGGGTTCGCTCCGGATTGGGTCCAGGCTTGCCCCAGGGTTCGCCCCAGGCTTGGCTCTGGGTCACTCCGGCGGGGCGATCCGGTCCCGCCATACGATGTCCACCGCGGCGGCCAGATCGGCCAGGTCGCCGGAGTTGTCGATCACCACGTCGGCGACCGCGCGGCGCTGCGCGTCGGATGCCTGCACCGACATCCGGGCCCGCGCGTCCGCCTCGGTCATGCCGCGGGACTCCCGCAGCCGCCGGATCCGCACCTCCTCCGGCGCCTCCACCACGAGCACCAGGTCGTACGCCGACGCCAGGTTGTTCTCCGCCAGCAGCGGTACGTCGTGGACGAGCACCGCGCCGGGCGGCGCCGCCGCGGTGAGCTCGGCTGTCCGGGCGGCGATCAGGGGATGCACGATGCCGTTGAGCCGGGCACGCGCGGCGGCGTCGGTGAACACCACCGCGGCCAGCCAGGCCCGGTCCAGCGCGCCGTCCGGGCCGACCACCTCAGGGCCGAACTCCGCGGCCACCCGGGCCAGCCCTTCGGTCCCCGGCGCCACCACCTCGCGGGCCACCACGTCGGCGTCGATCACCACCGCGCCGCGCTCGGCCAGCAGATCCGCGACCGCGCTCTTGCCGGAACCGATCCCGCCGGTCAGACCCACCCTGATCATCGGGCCACCTTAGGGTGTCGGCGTGGCATCCGCGTTGCGCAGCGGGTGCGGCCCTACGCTGACCGCGTTACTTCCCCACCCTTGAAGGTGCGTTACAGATGGGCAGACACGTACACCGGCCCGGGGGCGGACGGCACCGCCTCGGCACGCCGGGGTCAGTGCACTGCCGCGACATCGAACCGATCCGCAGGCGGCTGGCCGAACTGCGGCCCAGCCTGCTCGCCCTGTTCCGCGACCAGAGCCGCCACACCATGGCCACGCTCATCCGGCGCGGCGCGCGGCCCCGGCCGGCGTTCGTGCTGATCGCATCGATGTAGCGGTTCGCCGCCGAGTGCGACGCGCCCCGACCGGCCAGCCGGGCGGGGCGCGTCATCGTCGTGCCGGCCGGCCACGGCATCGCCGGAACGGGCCGGCCCGGCCAGGAACCGCCCGATCATCACAGCCGCCAGTCAGGATCGGCTGGCCGAGAACGCCGCCCCGGATCAGGACCGCCGGATCAGGACCGCCGGATCAGGACCGCCGGATCAGGACCGCCGGATCAGGACCGCCGGATCAGGACCCGGCCCGGCCAGGACCCGCCCGATCAGGACGCCCGGCTAGGGCAGGTGCCCGACCACCGCGGTGCCCAGCTTGGTCAGCGTGTCCTTCGCCTTGTCGCCGGTGGCTACGTCCTTGGTGATGCTGATCGCCACCGTGGTCGTTCCCTTCGCGAAGATCAGCAGCGCGCTTGCCGCGGCCAGCAGCGCGGTGCCCTTGGTGTCGCCGAGGGTGACCTCGATCGGGGTGGCGCCGTGGCTGCGCTGGTCGTTGACGGTGAACTCGATCCGGGACGTCGCCGAGCCTTCGTCGGAGTACGACGAGACACCGACCTCGAGCGGCACGACGGTCCGGTTGCCGACCTTGCGCACGCCGTACCGGCAGGTGACCCGCCCAATTCGGTTGATCTTGGGCTCGGCCTTGCCCTTGATGTAGATGGTCTGGCCGGACACCGGGCGGCCGACGGCGCTGTCGATCTCGTCCAGGCTGAGTACCTCACCGCAGCCGTCCGGCAGGGCTGCCGGGGCGGCACTGGCCGACGGGGTGGCGCTGCCGCTCGGGCCGCCGGACGCCGTTCCGCTCGGCCCGGCCGATGTGCCGGGCGTACCGTCGCCGTTGCTCTTCTGACCGCACCCGGCGACCAGCACCGCTGCGACCGCCAACGCCGTCACCGACACACCGCGCACCATGGCGTCACCGTATCGGCATCCACCTCGCCCGCCACCACGCCATGCCGCCAACGGCCACTACCCACGGGCACCGGCCGAAGCCGCCGCCGAAGCCCCGCCGGAACCGCCACAGGAACCGCCACAGGAACCGCCGCCGGCATGGCGCGGGCCCCGGTGCCGTAGCACCGGGGCCCGTCGTGGTGGTGCTGCTAGCTGCGGCCGCCGCCGGCCAGCTTCTCGCGGAGCGCGGCGAGCGCCTCGTCCGAGGCGAGCGTACCGCCGGCCTCCTCGGGCGACTCCGAGGAGTACGTCCCGCCGGACGGCGTACCCTCCTCGCCGGCTGCCTCGGCGTCGGCCTTGCGGGCCTCCTCGATCTGCTTGCGGTGCGCGTCGTAGCGGGACTGGGCCTCGGCGTACTGCCGCTCCCACTCCTCCCGCTGCTTCTCAAAGCCCGGCAGCCAGTCGCCGGTCTCCGGGTCGAAGCCCTCGGGGTAGATGTAGTTGCCGGTGTCGTCGTACTGGGCGTCCATGCCGTACTGCGACGGGTCGAACTCCTCGGCGACGTTCTCGTTGGCCTGCTTCAGCGACAGGCTGATCCGGCGCCGCTCCAGGTCGATGTCGATGACCTTGACCATCACGTCGTCGCCGACCTGGACGACCTGCTCCGGGATCTCCACATGCCGTTCGGCCAGTTCGGAGATGTGCACCAGGCCCTCAATGCCCTCGTCCACCCGGACGAACGCGCCGAACGGCACCAGCTTGGTGACCTTGCCGGGCACGATCTGGCCGATCTGGTGGGTCCGGGCGAACTGCCGCCACGGGTCCTCCTGGGTGGCCTTCAGCGACAGCGAGACCCGCTCGCGGTCCAGGTCCACGTCGAGCACCTCGACGGTGACCTCCTGGCCGACCTCGACCACCTCGCTCGGGTGGTCGATGTGCTTCCAGGACAGCTCCGAGACGTGCACCAGGCCGTCCACCCCGCCGAGGTCCACGAAGGCACCGAAGTTCACGATGCTGGACACGACGCCGGTGCGGACCTGGCCCTTCTGCAGCTTGTTCAGGAACTCGGTGCGCACCTCGGACTGGGTCTGCTCCAGCCAGGCCCGGCGGGACAGCACCACGTTGTTCCGGTTCTTGTCCAGCTCGATGATCTTCGCCTCGAGCTCGCGCCCGACGTACGGCTGCAGGTCGCGGACCCGCCGCATCTCCACCAGCGACGCCGGCAGGAAGCCGCGCAGCCCGATGTCCAGGATCAGGCCGCCCTTGACCACCTCGATCACCGTGCCGGTGACCACGCCGTCCTCTTCCTTGATCTTCTCGATCGTGCCCCAGGCGCGCTCGTACTGGGCGCGCTTCTTGGACAGGATCAGCCGACCCTCCTTGTCCTCCTTCTGCAGGACCAGGGCCTCGATGTCGTCTCCGACCTTCACGACCTCGTTCGGGTCGACGTCGTGCTTGATCGACAGCTCGCGTGAGGGGATGACGCCCTCGGTCTTGTAGCCGATGTCCAGCAGGACCTCGTCCCGGTCTACCTTGACGACGGTGCCCTCGACGATGTCGCCGTCGTTGAAGTACTTGATTGTGGAGTCGATGGCTGCGAGGAAGTCCTCGGGGGAGCCGATGTCGTTGACAGCGACCTGCTTGGTTGTCGAGGCGGCGGGTCGGGTCTCGGTGGTGGACGTCATGTGAGCGGTTGCTCCGGAAAGGGTCGGTTCGAGCGACGGTACGCTGCGGGCCCTGTTTCATCCGGACGACTTGGACATCCACACTGTGAGTGAGTGCCGGTTGACGTGCGTGACGATCGCGGCCTGCTTCCTGTCGAGGCAGCGCAGACCCGCGGCGCACAGCCGAGGATACGAAGTTCACCCGAGCAGGGTCAATCCAAGGGGCGTGTCGTGACCGAAACACCACCCGCTGGTGGCGTCGAGGTGGTCACCTCGGGCCGCCGGGCGGCGTCCTCTGACGAGACCCGCCGGGCGAACCGTTCCTGGTGGGACGCGGATGCCGAAGAGTACCTGGCCACGCACGGTGAGTTTCTGGGGGTGGCGGACTTCTGCTGGTGCCCGGAGGGGCTGCGCGAGGCGGAGGCACGGCTGCTCGGCGACGTGGCCGGCCGCCGGGTGCTCGAGGTCGGCTGCGGCGCGGCGCAGTGCGCCCGCTGGCTGGCCGCCGCCGGCGCCCGCCCGGTGGGGCTGGACCTGTCCGCGGGGATGCTCGCCGCCGGTGCCCGGCTGTCGGCCTCCGCCGGCGTGCGGGTGCCGCTGGTGCAGGCCGACGCGGAGCGGCTGCCGTTCGCCGACGGCAGCTTCGACCTGGCCTGCTCGGCGCACGGCGCGGTGCCGTTCTGCGCCGACTCCGCCGCGGTGATGCGCGAGGTGGCCCGGGTGCTGCGGCCGGGCGGGCGGTGGGTCTTCGCCACGCCGCACCCGGTCCGGTGGATGTTCGCCGACGACCCCGGCCCGGAGGGGCTGCTGGCCCGGATGTCCTACTTCGACCGCACGCCGTACGTGGAGCAGGACGGCTCCGGGGCGGCCACCTACGTGGAGCACCACCGCACGCTCGGCGACCGGGTACGGGAGATCGCCGCGGCCGGGTTGGCGCTGGTGGACCTGGTCGAGCCGGAGTGGCCGGAGGGACACCAGCGGGTGTGGGGGCAGTGGAGCCCGCTGCGCGGCGCGATCCTGCCGGGCACGGCGATCTATGTGTGCGTCAAGCGGTAGCGGTCAGCGCGCGCCGGGCCACGGCGGCGGGGCGTAGCCCAGGTCCAGGCCGCTGGCCGGGCCGAACGCCTCGCCGACCGTCGCGGCCGCCGGGCGCTGGCCGCTGGTCGCCCACCCGTCCAGCACGGTGATCAGCCCGACCAGGTCGGTGCCGCTGAACCGGCAGTGTCCGACGCCGTACGGCGGCGGCTGCGACCCGACCCAGTCCGGTGGCGGCACGGTGACCAGTTGCAGCAGGTCGGCACTGCGGCCCTGCCCGGCCACCAGGGCGGCGTACGCCGACTCGTGCTCGACCGTCGCCACCGGATCCTCGGCGGTGTGCAGGGTGACCATCGGGCGGCTGATCGCGCCGGTGGGGTCGAGTTGCCGGGTCACCCGGGCCCTGGCCGCCGGGTCGGCGGCCACCCGGTGGCCGGCGGCGAGGGCCCGCAGCCCCTGCTCCACCACCCCGGGCTCGACCCGCTCCAGGGCGGCCCGCTCGGCGGAGTCGATGCGACCGGCGTAGTCCACGCCGGTGTTGGTGGAGAACTCGCCGCCGTAGCTGCGGGCGAGGTCCCACCGGGCATAGGTGGAGAACACCAGCGCGCTGCCGATCAGTTGGGTGGCCGCGTCCAGCCGGGCCTGTAGGGCGGCCGGCGTGTCCACCCGGTCGGCCGGCGCCGCGTGCACCAGGTCGGCGATGAGCAGCACCAGCGCGCGCGACCGGCGGTCCCCGTGGGCGGCCCGGTGGACCGCCTGGCTGGCCGTCGCGTTCGCCCTGGCGGCCTGCGCGTGGGTCCGGTAGCCGGTGATCTGCAGCCTGGGCGACAGCAGCGTGCCGACGCCGTACGCCACGTCCAGTGCCAGGTCGAAGAAGCCGGTGGTGCCGCCGAGTACGCCGCAGGTGGTGGCCGTGCCGGAGATCCAGTCGGGGTGCCGCTCGGCGAGCAGCGCGCCGACCAGGCCGCCCATCGACCGGCCCCACACGTACACCCGCTGCGGGGTGCCGACCCGGTCGCGGAAGAGCGCGTACGCCGCCTCGGCCGCGGCCACGCCCTGCCGCACGCTCCAGCCGCCCCAGGCATACGTGGCGCTGGCCACCGCGAAGCCGTGGTCGAGCAGGGCTTGGTCGATGGGGGGGCGCGACGGCGGCGACAGTGGGGTACGCCGGCCGGCGTGGCTCGGGTACACCCCGACGAAGCCGGGCAGGTACAGCAGCAGGGTGCCGTTCCACCGGGCCGGCACGTCCACCAGGTACGCCGAGTCACCCGCCAGCCCGTGGCAGGACTCGAACACGCACCCCCGTGGGACCGGCGGCGCGGCGGTGGGCGCCGCGGCCGGGATGGGCGGCACGCCGGGGAACCGGACAGCGGTGCCGCACCCGGCCAGCAGCGCGCAGGCGAGCAGCACCGCGGCGACCCGCCTGCCGGTCCCGTCCCTCACGTATCCCCTCGTGCCGCGGCGGCCGCCCCGGGCACCGCCGCTACCGGCGTGCCCTGGTGGCGTGTCCTAGTGCCCTGCATCGTCCCACGTACGACCGATACCAACCGAGACGTCCAGCGGCACGGCGAGGTCGAACGCGCCGCCCATCTCCCGCCGCACCAGCGCTTCCAGGGCCTCCAGCTCCCCCGGTGCCACCTCCAAGACCAGCTCGTCGTGCACCTGCAGCAGCAGCCGCGAGGCCAGCCCGGCGGCCCGGACGGCGGCGTCCACCCGCAGCATCGCGATCTTGATGATGTCCGCGGCGGAGCCCTGGATCGGGGCGTTCAGCGCCATCCTCTCGGCCATCTCGCGGCGCTGCCGGTTGTCGCTGGTCAAGTCCGGCAGGTACCGGCGGCGTCCCATCATCGTCTCGGTGTACCCGTCCTGGCGGGCCCGCTCGACCACCCCGTGCAGGTAGTCGCGGACGTTCCCGAACTGGGTGAAGTACTCGGCGATCAGCTCGCGCGCCTCGTCCGGGGCGATCCGGAGCTGCTGCGCCAGGCCGAACGCGGACAGCCCGTAGGCCAGCCCGAAGTTCATCGCCTTGACCCGGCGGCGCAGCTCGTGGTCCACCGCGTCCGGCGGCAGCCCGAACACCCGGGCCGCGGTGGCCGCGTGGAAGTCCATGCCGGACTTGAACGCCTCGATCAGGCCGGCGTCCTCGGACAGGTGCGCCATGATCCGCATCTCGATCTGGCTGTAGTCCGCGGTCATCAGCGTCTCGTAGCCGGCGCCGACGATGAACGCCTTGCGGATCCGGCGGCCCTGCTCGGTGCGGATCGGGATGTTCTGCAGGTTCGGGTCGGTCGAGCTCAGCCGGCCGGTCGCGGCGATGGTCTGGTTGAACGTGGTGTGGATGCGCCCGGCGTCGTCCACCATCGGGATCAGCCCGTCCACCACGGTCTTCAGCCGGGACCAGTCGCGGTGCCGCATCAGGTGCTCGAGGAACGGGTGGCCGGTCTGCTCCAGCAGGGTCTGCAACGAGTCGGCGTCGGTGGTGTACCCGGTCTTGATCCGCTTCGTCTTCGGCAGCTCCAGCTCCTCGAACAGCACCACCTGGAGCTGCTTGGGCGAGCCGAGGTTGATCTCCTTGTTGATGATCGCGTACGCGTCCTGGGCGGCCTGCTTGACCTCGCCGCCGTACTCCGCGGACAGCGCGGCCAGCTCGTCGCCGTCGGCCGCGATGCCGACCGCCTCCATCCGGGCCAGCACCTCAACCAGCGGCAGCTCCATCTCGGCCAGCAGCGCGGTGCCGCCGCGCCGCTCCAGGTCGTCGTCCAGCGCCCGGGCCAGGTCCACCACCGCCCGGGCCCGGACCACCTCCGCGGTGGCGATCGCCTCGTCGGCCTCGTCCTCGCCGCCATCCAGGGTGAGCTGGCCGCCGTCGTCGGCGTCCGCACGCAGCTCGCGCCGCAGGTAGCGCAGCGCGAGGTCGGCCAGGTCGAATGAGCGCTGGCCGGGCAGCGCCAGGTACGCCGCCAGGCAGGTGTCGCTGGTCGCCCCGGCGAGATCCCAGCCGCGGTCGCGCAGGGCCAGCAGCGGGCCCTTCAGGTCGTGCACCGCCTTGGGCCTGCCGGCGTCCGCGAGCCAGCCGGCCAGCGCCCGCTCGTCCGCCTCGGTCAACGCGGCCGGGTTGACGTACCCGCCGGGGCCCTCCTCGGCGGCCAGCGCCAGCCCGGTGACCTCGCCGTGCCCGCGGCCCCAGGTGCCGCGCACCGCGAGCCCCACCCGGCGGCCACCGCCGGCGTACTCCTCCAGCCAGCCAGCCACCTCGTCCGGGCCGAGCCGGCGGGTCTCCACCTCGAAGCCGTGCTCGGCCTCCGGCTCGGCCGTCACCAGGGTGGCGAACAGGCGCTCGCGCAGCACCCGGAACTGCAGGTTGTCGAAGAGCTTGTGCACCTCGTCCCGGTCCCAGCTCCCGCGGTGCAGGTCGTGCGGGCCGACCGACAGCGGCACGTCGCGCACCAGCTCGGTGAGCCGCCGGTTGCGGAGCACGCTGGAGACCGCCTCGCGCAGCGCATCGCCGGCCTTGCCCTTCACCTCCTCGATCCGCTCCACCAACGCGGTCAGCGACCCGAACTCCCGGATCCACTTGGCCGCGGTCTTCTCCCCCACGCCGGGGATGCTCGGCAGGTTGTCGCTCGGGTCGCCGCGCAACGCGGCGAAGTCCGGGTACTGCGCCGGCGAGAGGCCGTACTTGTCCAGCACCTGGCCCGGGGTGAAGCGGGTCATGTCCGACACGCCGCGGCGCGGGTAGAGCACCGTGGTGCGGTCGCTGACGAGCTGCAGCGCGTCCCGGTCGCCGGTGCAGATCAGCACGTCCAGGTCGTCGGCCTCGGCCTGGGTGGCCAGCGTGGCGATCACGTCGTCCGCCTCGTACCCCTCGGCGGTGATCACCGGAATGGCCAGCGCGCGCAGCACCTCCTCGATGAGGCTGACCTGCCCCTTGAAGTCGGTCGGGGTGGTGCTGCGGTTGGCCTTGTACTCGGCGTACGCCTGCGACCGGAACGTGGACCGGGAGACGTCGAACGCCACCCCGACGTGGGTGGGCTCCTCGTCCCGGAGCACGTTGATCAGCATCGAGGTGAAGCCGTAGACGGCGTTCGTCGGCTGGCCGGTGGTGGTCGAGAAGTTCTCCACGGGCAGCGCGAAGAACGCCCGATAGGCCAGCGAGTGGCCGTCGAGCAGGAGCAGCCGTCGCGCTGCGGAGTCGGTCACGCCAGACCCCCGCTGCGCTCGTCGGACGCGCAGGCGCCCACCGCTGTGCTGGTCGGTCCGCTCACAAGCTCGCTCACGACACCGAGTCTAGGGTCGGGTACCGACGGAAACCGCGCGGCATGGAGGCACCGGGATGGCGGAGCAGGAACGGGGCGGCCAGGATCGGCTCATCGCCGAGCTGAGCCGGGCCGAGGCACTGGGCGAGCTCAACGTCAAGCTCGGCATCGAGATCATCGACTGGACCCCGGGCCGGATGGTCGCCACCATGCCGGTCGACGGCAACCGGCAGCCGTACGGGCTGCTGCACGGCGGCGCCTCGTGCGTGCTGGCCGAGATGCTGGGCTCCACCGCCGCGGCGCTGGCCGGCGGGCCGGACCGGTACCCGGTGGGCGTGGAGATCAACGCCAGCCACCACCGGTCGGCAACCGCCGGCAAGGTCACCGCGGTGTGCACCCCACTGCACGCCGGCCGCTCGCTGGCGTGCTACCACATCGAGATCACCGACGAGATGGGCCGCCGCACCTGCACCGCCCGGCTGACCTGCATGTACCGGGAAACAAGCCCCGCCGTGGGCTGACCGCCTGCCTGAGGCCCGCTCCGCCGCCGGCTGATCGCCTTGTGTCTGAGCCGCCCGCCCCGCCGCGGGCTGACCGCCTCGTGTCTGAGCCGCACCGCACCGCCGGGGGCCCCGACCGCCGGCGGCTCAGACCAGGTCGCGGCGCTCCCGCGGCCGGGTCAGCGCGCGCGGCCGGCGCAGCCCGCCGGCCAAGGCACGGCGCCCCGCCGCCGCGCCGATCCTTCCGTCCGCCACCGGCTCGGGCAGCCCGAGCGAGCGGCGCAGCACCGGCACCGACGCCAGCCGCTGGGTGACGATCGGAACGAAGCCCAGCCGGGCGAAGAACCGGTTCGCCTCCCGGCCGTGCGGGGCGACCCCCACGATGACCTGGTCCAGCCCATGCTCGTCCGCCCAGCCGACCGCGGCGGCCACCAGCGCACGCCCGGCCCCGCGCCGCCGGTGCTCGGCCGCGACCAGCAGGTGCGACAGGTAGGCCGCCCGGTGGTCGAGCAGCACCGCCAGCTCGTCCGACCCCAGCACCGTCATGCCGAGCACCTCGTCGCTGGCCACGTCGACGGCCACCAGGACGCGCCTGCCCTCATCGGCCAGCAGCGCGGCGAAGCGGGCCCGCATCGCGTCGTCCGGTCTGGCCGGCAGCCGGACGTGGTGCCGCAGGTTGCTCGCGTCGCGCAGTTGGCCGGCAAGGCCGAGCAGCGCGTCCAGATCCTCCGTCCGGGCCGCCCGCACCCTTACCGTGCTCCGCGCCACCCGAACTCCCCACGCGCCGGGCGACCACCGCGCGGCGGTCGCAGGCACGCAGCGTATCCCTGCCGGGCCGGCGACCGTGCACCAGTGCATGCGTGCGACCGTGCACCGGGCCCGTGCATCGCTCCTTGGGAAGGCCGCCACACCGCCGGTGCACTGCTCCTGGGAAGGCCGCCACACCGCCGGTGCACTGCTCCTGGAAGGCCGCCACACCGCCGGTGCACTGCTCCTGGAAGGCCGCCACACCGCCGGTGCACCACCGCCGCTCGGCCCCTTCGGGCGCCGATCCCGCTGGACCGAGCAGCCGTTGACGCGGGTGGTACCGGGACCTACGGTCGCCTGACGACCCGGCGCGCCCAGTAGAGAACGTCCAGGAAGGGGAAGTCCCCGGACGGCACCAACGGCGCCCGGGTCGCTCCGTGCCCGGTGCACCCAGGGCACCGGTGACACCCGCGACGCCGGCGTTTCGAGCCAACCGGCTGGAGCCGGGTGTGGGCGACGCAGGGAGTCACCCACACCCGGGGTCCAGCGGGGTTGTCAGCCACCGCCCCCGGCCTGATCGGTCAGCCGGCCGCGATGTCCTCCCCGAGATACGACGCACGCACCCGGTCGTCGGCGAGCAGGGTCCCGGCCTGGTCCTCCATCACGATGACGCCTGTCTCGAGGACGTAGCCGCGGTGCGCCAATTGCAGGGCCTGTGCCGCGTTCTGTTCTACCAGGAGCACCGTAGTGCCCTGGTCATTGATCTCGCGGATGATCTCGAAGATCTGTTGCACGATTAGCGGCGCCAGGCCCATCGACGGCTCGTCCAACAGCAGCAGCCGCGGCTCCCCCATCAGCCCCCTGCCGATGGCCAGCATCTGCTGCTCGCCGCCGGACAGCGTCCCGGCGAGCTGCCTGCGCCGCTCCTGCAGCCGCGGGAAGAGCCCGAAGACCCGGTCGATGGACGCCGACGGCACCCGGCGGAACCGGAACGCGCCCATCTCGAGGTTCTCCATGACCGTCATCCGGGCGAACACCCGCCGTCCCTCCGGCACGTGGCAGATACCGAGCCGGACGATCTCGTGCGCGGGCACCCCGTCGATGCGCTGGCCCTCGTAGCGGATCTGGCCCTGCGCCGGGCGCAGGATGCCGGACACCGTCTGCTGGGTGGTGGTCTTGCCGGCGCCGTTAGCCCCGAGCAGGGTGACGATCTCGCCGCGCCGCACCGTGAACGACACGCCCTTCAGCGCGCGGATCGCGCCGTACCGCACCTCGATGTCGTCGACGTCGAGCAGCACCTCGCCGGGGGTGGTCATGACGGGTCCTCCCTCGACGCCAGGGACGGCGGGTCCGGGTCACCCGGCGCCACCCCGAGGTAGGCCGCGACGACCACCGGGTCGCGCTGGATCGCGTGCGGGGTGCCGGCCGCGATGAGCTGCCCGAAGTTGAGCACCATCACCCGGTCGGCGACCGACATGACCAGTTTCATGTCGTGCTCGATCAGCAGCACCGAGACTTCCATCGTCTTGTTGACGTGCCGGATCAGCTCGGCCAGCTCGCGCTTCTCCGACGGGTTGGTGCCCGCGGCCGGCTCGTCCAGCAGCAGCACCGCCGGGTTGGTGCCGAGCGCCCGGGCGATCTCCAGCCGCCGCTGCGCCCCGTACGGCAGGGAGCCGGCAATGGTGTTCGCCTGCGGCCGCAGGCCCACGAAGGTCAGCAGCTCCAGCGACCTCGCCACGCTCTGCTTCTGGTCGCGCCGGGAGTTGGGCAGGGCGAGCATCGAGGAGACCGGTCCGGACCGCTGCCGCGTCTCCACCCCGACCTGCACGTTCTCCAGTGCGGTCAGCGCCGGGAACAGCCGGATGTTCTGGAACGTGCGGGCCACCCCGAGGTGGTTGATGGTGTGCGTCTTCTTGCCCACCACGGCCACCGGCTGTCCGTGCTGGGTGGCGCGGAACAGGATCCGGCCCTCCTGCGGCCGGTACACCCCCGTCAGGCAGTTGAACAGCGACGTCTTGCCGGCACCGTTCGGCCCGATGATGGCCAGGATCTCGCCGCGGGACATCTGCAGCGTCACGTCGGAAAGGCTCACCACGCCGCCGAACCGCAGCGTGACGTGCTCCACGTCGAAGATCGGGTCGGCGACCGGCGGCGCCTCGATCGTCAGTGTGCTCATGCTCCTTCCACTCTCCCGACCGAGCCGGCCGGCGCCACGGCGACGGTCTCGGCGGACGGCTCGTCGTGCCTGGCCAGCTCCATCCGCCTGCGTTTGGCGGGGATCAGGCCGGCCGGCCGGAAGATCATCATGATCACCAGGATGGCGCCGAAGTAGATCGGCTGGTCGGCGGCCGGCAGGTAGTTCTTCAGCACCTCGGGCAGCAAGGTGAGGGTCGCGGTGCCCACGATCACGCCGGTCATCGAGCCCATCCCGCCGAACACCACGTACGCCACGATCAGGATGGAGACGATCAGCGTGAAGTTGCCCGGCGCGAACGCGCTGTTCTTGCTGACGTTCACCACCCCGGACAGCCCCGCGGTGGAGGCGCCGATGGCGAAGGCCAGCAGCTTGTACTGGACGGTCTTCACGCCGGTCGCCTGGGCGGCCACCTCGTCCTCGCGGATCGCCGTCCAGGCCCGGCCGATCCGGGAGTGCTCCAGCCTGCGGAACAGGATCACCACGATGGCCAGCAGGACCAGGACGGTGTACCAGTACGGGAGTTGACCGCCGCCCCAGTCGTAGTTGATCGGCCCGAGGTGGACGGAGAAGTGCGGCAGGTTGCTGGCGCCGCGCGGCCCGTTGGTGATGGGCTCGGAGTTGTTGGCGGTGATCCGGACGATCTCGCCGAAGCCGAGGGTGACGATCGCCAGGTAGTCGCCGCGCAGCCGAAGCGTCGGCGCGCCGAGCAGAACGCCCGCGAGCAGGCAGGCGCCAACGGCGAACGGGATGGTGAGGAACGGGTTGACCGTGAACGGCGGCTTGACCGGCAGGTTGCCGGTCCAGTACGCCGCCATGTAGGAGCCGATCGCGTAGAACGCCACGTAGCCGAGGTCCAGCAGGCCGGCCCAGCCGACCACCACGTTCAGTCCGAGGGCCAGCAGCACCACGATGCTGACGTTGGTGACCAGCACCTCCCGCCAGAACGGCGCGACCACCAGCGGCACCACGATCAGCGCCGCGAGCACGACGCCGCCGCCAAGCACCTGTGCGGTCCGCCGTACCGGGGGCCGCTCCAGGCCGAGGCGCCGCGCCGCCCGCTCCCGCACCGCGGCGGGCCGCAGCCGGCTCAGCGTGGGGCCGTAGGTGATGAGCGCCCAGATGAGCACGCCCACGCCGAGGCAGATCAGCAGCCGGGTGCTGGGCAGGTAGCCGTGCCCCCCGGCCAGCAGCGAGTGCTTGATGCCGAACCAGTAGTCCCTCTGGGTGCCGGTGGCCCCGGTGACCAGCGCCAGCCCCACCCCGGCGAACAGGCAGCTCACCAGCCGGCGGAACCGGTCGTCGTACCAGATCCCGACCTGCCGCTTCGGTGCCGTGCCGCTGGTCATGCCGACCTCCCCAGCCGCTCGCCGAGTAGCCCGGTCGGCCGGAACATCAGCACCAGCACCAACACGATGAACGCCACAACGTTGGTCCACTGGGTGCCGATGAACAACCCGACCCAGTTCTCCACCAGCCCGAGCAGCAGGCCACCGAGCATGGCGCCGCGGATGTTGCCGATGCCGCCCAGCACCGCCGCCGCGAAGGCCTTCACCCCGGGCAGGAAGCCCATGGTGAAGACCACCGACGACTGGAAGATACCGAACATCAGGCCGGCCGCGCCGCCGAGGACCCCGCCGATGACGAACGTGCGGGAGATGGTCCTGTCGATGTCCACGCCCATCAGCGCCGCGGTCTGGGCGTCCTGCGCCACCGCGCGCACGCCCTGGCCGAGCTTGGTACGGGACACGACCATGTCCAGGAACACCAGCATCACCAGGGCGGTGCCGACGATGATCACCTGCTTGAGGCTCATCGTGGTGTTGCCGACCTGGAAGATGGCCCGGTCCCCGTCGAAGAACTCCGGCATGCTGTTGGCGTCCCGGGACCACAGCTTGCCGGCCAGGTTGGACAGGAAGATCGAGGCGCCGATTGCGCTGATCAGGAACGCCAGCCGGGGCGCACCGCGGCGCCGCAGCGGCCGGTACGCGACCCGTTCCAGGGTCCACGCGGTGGCACCGCCGGCGGCCGCCGAGGCGGCGAACGCGGCCAGCAGGATGAACGGGAAGATGGCCGCGTAGTCGGCGACGTGCGGCCGCGGGCCGACCATCGCGCGCAGCGCGAAGAGCCCGGCGAAGCCGCCCATCATGAAGACCTCGCTGTGCGCGAAGTTGATGAGCTGCAACACGCCGTAGACCAGCGTGTAGCCGAGCGCGATCAGTGCGTACAGCGAACCCAGCACCAGTCCGATGACGGTGAACTGGAGGAACAGGTCCATGCTGACGTCGTTCATGGGCGGGCGGCTCCTCGACGGTCAACGGGCCGGATCTTCGCGAGGAGGGGGCGCCCAACGGGTGGGACACCCCCTCCTGCCAAGACGAGCCGGCCGGGCGGTTACTTCAGCAGGTCGTCGACCGAGCCCTTCAGGCCGCGCTTGCCGTCCGCGACGCCGAAGACGTTCACCTTGCCGCCCTCGACCTCACCGTTGGACTGGAACTTCACGGTGACCGTGAGGCCCTGGTAGTCGACGGCCTTGATCGCCGCCAGCACCGACTCCCGGGTGACCGGGCCCTGCACGCTGGCGATGGCCTGGATCACCGCGTTGGTCGCGTCGTAGGACTCCGGGGAGTACGTCGACGGCGGGGTGTTCCACTTGGCCTGGTACGCCTTGACGAACGAGGCCGCGGCCGGCACCAGCTTGGCGTCGGTGCACGGGCAGGTCAGCAGCCAGCCGTTCACGGCGTCGCCGCCGAGAGCGACGAGTTGGTCGTCGTTGCTGCCGTCGCCGGACATGGACAGGCAGTCGAAGCCGGCCGACTTCAGCGCCTTGGCGAACTTCGCCAGGTCGGAGTAGTAGCCCGAGTAGTACAGCGCGCCGGCACCGGAGCTCTTCACCTTGGTGGCGATGCCGCTGTAGTCGGCGCTGCCGGCCTCGATGCCCTCGTGCGTGACCTCGACGCCCTTGCCCTTCAGCGAGGTCTCGATCACCTTGGCCAGCCCGACGCCGTACTCGCTCTTGTCGTCGACCAGGTAGACCTTCTTGGCGTACTTGGCCAGGAAGTCGGACGCCTTCTCACCCTGGGCGTTGTCCGGCGGGACGACGCGGAAGAAGGTGTCCCAGCCGTTCTTGGACAGGTCCGGGTTGGTCGCCGACGGGCTGACCGCGGCCAGGTGCGCCACCTTGAACTTCGGCTGCGCGTTCTTCGTCACGCCGGAGAACGCCGGGCCGATCACGGCGACGATGTCCTTCTGGTCGATCAGCTTCTGCGCGGCGGCCGGCGCCTTGGCCTGGTCGCCCTCGTCGTCGGAGATCGCGTACTTGAGCTGGAACGGGTACTTGCCGCTCTTGTTGGCCTCCTCGATGGCCAACTGCACGGCGTTGGACTCGTTGATGCCGAGCTGGGCGTTCGGGCCGCTCTGCGGCTGGATCGCGCCGATGGTGTAGGTCTTGCCGCTCGGGGCCACGGACGGGCCGGACGACGCGGAGGTCGTGCCGGTGGCGCCGCCACCGCCGCCGGAGGCCGCGGCGTCCTTGATGTCGGCACCCTTGGTGCAGCTTGCGGCGGTGGTGCCGCCGCCGCCGGTGTTGTTCTTCGCACAGCCAGCGAGCGCGAGCGCCCCGAGCAACGGGACGAGGACCGCGGTGGCGAGTGGACGGTGACGCACGAAATGTCCCTCCTGACAGGGGGATGACCACGGCCGCACGCAGCCGGCCACCCCGAACCTGGTGTCACTGAGTGGCGAAGACTAGCGCGCCCACGTCACGGGGAGGTAGGACGCGCCCAAGTCGTAACGTTCCGTTGCGCCTATCGGCCCAGCTCACTGGCCGGGACCTCGGCGGCGAGCACCTTCCCGGCGACGTCCCGCATGGTGGTGCGCCGGTCCATCGCGGCCCGCTGGATCCACCGGAACGCCTGCGGCTCGGTCATCCCGTGCTCGGTCATCAGCACGCCCTTGGCCCGCTCCACCGTCTTGCGGGTCTCCAGCCGGTCGGTCAGCCCGCTGACCTCGAGCTCCAGCGCCACGATCTCGGCGAACCGGGACGCCGCCATCTCGATGGTGGGCAGCAGGTCCTTCTTCTGGAACGGCTTGACCAGGTAGGCCATCGCACCGGCGGCCCGGGCCCGTTCGACCAGATCGCGCTGGCTGAACGCGGTCAGGATGATCACCGGCGCGATCCGCGCCTTGGCGATCGCCTCCGCGGCGGCGATGCCGTCCAGGCGGGGCATCTTCACGTCCAGGATGACCAGGTCCGGGCGCAGCTCCTCGGTCAGCCGGACCGCCTCCTCGCCGTCGGCGGCCTCCCCCACCACGGCGTAGCCCTCCTCCTCGAGCATCTCCTTCAGGTCGAGGCGGATCAGCGCCTCGTCCTCGGCGATGAGGACGCGGCGGGCGGGGGCGTCGGACACGGGCCACTCCTGTCGAACCGGTACTCTGTCGGCGTTGCGCCTGGCCGAAGCCTACCGGGCGTGGACCGTTACGCTCCGTATCGCCCCCGTAGCCCAATCGGCAGAGGCAGCGGCCTCAAAAACCGCACGGTGTGGGTTCGAATCCCACCGGGGGCAC